>ERZ842401.324-NODE-324-length-67945-cov-10.863264_pt1 | contig 67945 bp, 51 predicted proteins | sample MGYA00521270_ERZ842401 | MGnify/ENA primary metagenome ERZ842401 (study PRJEB31892, sample SAMEA3878208) | bioreactor metagenome | biome: Moose rumen | place: Sweden | collected 2011-10 | study: EMG produced TPA metagenomics assembly of the PRJEB12797 data set...
ATGGCGACAGGAGGGACATAGCAGACGGTCTAAGAAGGTCAAAGGAAGAAGGCATTAATGAAGCAAAAATCGAAAATGCCAGAAACTTTCTTGCCATGAATATCCTTACTCATGAGCAAATTGCCAAAGGTGTTGGCTTGCCAATTGAAAAAATTGAGGAGCTGGCAGCGGAATTGGCAAAAGATGTAGCTTTGCAAGAGGTGTAGCGCACACTACACAAGCTGAATAGTAAAAAAGGCTGTCCGACTGAAGCTTCGGCAAGAAGCTTCAGTCGGACAGCCCTTTTATTTTTAGGTAAGGCTTGTACAGCCGTGGAGACTGCATGTTTTGTGCAGAACCACAGCAGATAAAGCCTAAAGGCATGTTTTTTATTTTGTCTCAATGCATTTTATCGTATAACCTCAGACGAACAGCCCGAAGTTTGCTAGCGCGAACTTTATGCTGCCATTGCCTTCGGCTCTACTGAACTTGTATGGTACAGCTTGGATACTCATAAGGGTCTTCAAGTTTAGTACCTTCCCGAACTGCGTTTAGCACATCATTCGATTTTACTTTTACAGTTAGACTAGAATTTACACGAACGAATGTTCCTTCCCACTTATTAATATCCGTAATCTCTGCATTAATGACAATTTTCCCCGTCAGGCTACTGCAGTCATAGAAACAGTAACGCATGTTCGTAACTCCATCAGGTATTGCAGGAGCTGTCGTCAGGCTGCTGCAGCGATAGAAACAGAATTGCATGTTCGTGACACTATCAGGTATTGCAGGAGCTGTCGTCAGGCTGCTGCATCCATTGAAACAGTCTGACATGTTCGTGACTGAATCAGGTATTGCAGGAGCTGCCGTCAGGCTGCTGCAGTGATAGAAACAGTATTCCATGTTCGTTACACTATCAGGTATTGCTGGAGCTGCCACAAGATTTGCACAGTCTCTGAATCCGTTATACATATTTGTAATGCCCTCCGGCAGTGCCGTTGCAGACAGGTCTACATACTTCGTGCTGTTGGCTGTCAATGCAGTCGTTATCTGAGTCCAGTTGCTTGTTGTAAGCCCTGTTATTGCAGGCAGCACGTTCGGCTCTTCCTTAGTTCCTGCTGGCAGGCTTGCAAGGTAGTCGCTCAAGCCACCTACGCCAAGCCCCCACTTTGCATACAGCGTAATGTTTTCTGTAATTTCATCATCAAAGTCAAAGGCCGTTTCAGAAAGCGTAGTGCCTCCGTCTGTAGACGTATACCAGCCAGCAATTGTCCAGCCTGTCTTTGTCGGTGCCGTCGGAGCAGTTGCCGTTTTGTTGTATATTACATCCTGTGCTGTAACGGCACTGCCTCCCTTACTGTCAAACGTTACCGCTGCAGTCCACTTTGCGTACAGCGTCAGCTCTCCGCTCGTGCCAGATGCAATAGACTCTACCTTATTTGAATATGTCTTTCCGTCCTCGCTCCTGGTCTTGTACCATCCTGCAAAAGTAAGTCCTGTGTGTGTCGGGGCAGGCATCTGGGCCGCAGTCCATCCACTTGCAGGGTAATACTTGTATGCTCCTGTTGCGGCCGTGTAGTCCGTTCCAAGAGCAATGTCGCTTACGTAAGTGATTTCACGCGAATCCCACTTTGCGTACAGCGTAATGTTGGATGTCACCTTAGTCGTAAAGTTATATGCGGTTGAGGCGTAAATTACAGTAGCCGCATCACCGCTTCCGCTTACCGTTCCCGTGTACCATCTCAGGAATGTCGCACTGGTCTTTGTAGGGTCGGCAGGCTTTGAGTCCGCGGCAGTGTCTACGTTGTAGACGAGAGGGGCACTTGTTGTCGCAGAACCTCAATGCAAACATATCAAAAGATAAAGCCATAGAAGAATCATTGGAATATGCCATAGAGAATAATCTGCTGGACGGATATTTTAAAATGCAGAAATTGGAGGTTTTGAATATGAGTCTTACAGAATTTGATCAAGAATTATATGACCGCAACCGCCGTCAGGAAGGTTTTGAAGATGGCGTCGAAGCGAAGGCTAAAGAAGATGCAAAAAAACTACTTGCAATGAATATCTTGACACATGAACAAATTTCACAAGCTATTGGATTGTCTTTGGAAAAGATAGAGGAACTGACAGCAGAATTAACTGCAGAAACTGTTGTATAACATCATATAGACAAAAAAAGGCTTCGGTTATGGTGTCTGCATTCGGTGTGCAGTTTCCTATGCCGAAGCCTTTTTTATTTTTGCATGTCAGTTTGTTAATTTACTTGCCGATTGCAGTATTATCTTGGTGTATAGTTATACCTGTAACCATAAGTACTATTTGAATTTATAATACCAAGCGATATACCGCCTGCCCATTGATTTGGTCCTGTATCTTCGTTTCCACGAGCATTCCAGTTTCTTTGCCAAGTCCTGGTCCATGCAAAATTTAAGGAAGTTACGCTTGTTCCCTCAAAAACACGTTCTCCAATGTATCCAATAGAACTAGGTATTGTTCCTACGGAAGTTAATGCTGAACATCCGCTGAAAGCCCCGTGTCCAAGGTCTTGAAGTCCAGATGGTAATACAATTTCTTTTAAGTATGTTCCCATCTTATTAGTACTGTTTGCTGTAAATCCGCTTGGAGTACCTCCTGCATCTGTAGAACTTAGTACAGTTATGCCGCTTTCAGACAGATCAATTTTGACGTAAACACCTTTACTTCCCACTGTATTTGCAATGCTTGCAACCTCACCGTTTGAGGAACCTGTAATTTTTATTGTATATGGAGAAGATTCTGTGTTCGGTTCAAATTCCAGATTTGTAAGCTGGGTAAGAGTTCCTTCAAAGCCTGTATATTTCCATTTTGCGTATAGGGTTATGTCAGAATTAACAGTGCCGTTAAAGTCATAAGCTGTAGAAAGTGTGGTTCCTCCATCATCTGACGTATACCAACCTATAAATTTGGCATTAGTCTGTGTTGGATTTGCCGGTTTTGAAGCTTTATATCCGAAAGTAACTTTTTGTGTCGTATAATTTGACATATTTCCGTCACTTGTATTTTTTTTATATGAAATAATGCCATAGTCTGTTCTGTGAAGCGTTATGTGAACTTTTATTACTGCATGTGTAGTAATGTCTGTAACAGTTGTTCCTTTTGCAGTTATATTTCCTGCTGAATTTTTTCCTATTGCCGTTACCTCGTAATGCCCAAATGGAATACTGTCAAATACAAGAATTTCACCTCTGTTGGCAGTTTTTGTCTTTGTGTATGACTTAGAAGTTATTGTTACTGTGAAAATTTCAACTTCACTTTTTTCATACAAGGTTTTTGAACTTGTGTTTTGAATCTGTATTGCTATAGAGGCTCCCTCTGCTTCTCCATCAATTGGACTAGTGGAACCTGCTCCTGCACATGAAATGAATGTAGTGCTTAATAATAGAAAGGAAAGGAGTAACGCACTGAAAAGTACAGCTTTCAGCGATTCTACCTCTTTCAGAGGTTCTACTGTTTTACAACAGTACCCCCCCCCTCATAACATTTTACGCAATTTTTGTCAATACCCGTGAAGGATTTTTTGCTAACATTTTTTACTGACATACAGCCTCCTCTATTCAATCATATTTTAACATAACAAGCAGTTTTGTCTACTATTCCCTGGAAATTTGACTGAATTTTATACCTGAATTTACGAATCTGTCAACAAAAGTGGGATAAACGTCGTTTTTTTGGGATGAATGTTGAATTTTCGACACAAATCAATATTTTGTCATGTAAAATACTAATTGCGTATTGCGTCTATGTTTGCATTACCAGCAGAGACAAACGGCAAAACATTTTCGGCCATTGCAATGTTCAGGCGCACAACATGAGATCCTTTTGCAAAGGCCTTTTTGTACCATTCTGAATCAGCATTGGCATCAATAGCATCAATATCAAATCCCTTCGCAATTGAAAGAAAATCAGGAACTTTTTCAAAAATGCTCGCACTGTAATTCTTTTTAAACAGATATTCCTGCTGCTGCCTAACCATGCCCAAAGAACCGTTCTGCAGAACAATGACAGTTACATCAAGGTCAAGTTCACTCAATGTTGCAAGCTCCTGAATGTTCATCAGAATGCTGCCGTCTCCACTTATGCAGACAACCCTTTTGCCTTCGTTTGCAAGGGAGACACCTACAGCCGTTGGAAGTCCGAATCCCATTGTACCCAAAGAACCGCTTGTAAGGAACTGTCGGGCATATTCTACAGGATAATACTGTGCAGACCACATCTGATGCTGACCTACATCTGTTGTAACAATTATGTTTTGTGCAGAACAACCAGCCTTCTCGGCATATTCAGGAATTGACTTTATGAATGCGCGAGGATTTACACTTGCAGGCGCAATATCTTTTGAGCGTCCAAGCTCCACGCTTTCAGTCTCATCAAAGATTTTCTTCAAGTCAGAAACCCACTCTGCCCTATCGCCGGCAAAGTCGCTGCTTGCACCAGCAAGTTTTGCTGTAATAAGAGGAAATGCTGATTCAACGTCACATACAAGGGAACTATATGACGGCAAGATTTTATTTATTTCAGCAGCATCAATGTCAATATGAAGAATCTTTGCATTCGGGCAGAACTTGCTTATTACACCTGTAGCACGGTCATCAAAGCGGACTCCTGCAGCAAGCACCACATCTGCATCATGCATGGCTCGGTTTGCCGCATAAGAGCCGTGCATTCCAACCATGCCAAAATTATTTGCAGCCTTCTTGCTGACGGCACCAATGCCCATAAGACTCGTAACAACGGCACATGTATATGAAGAAAGGAATTTGCTGATTTCTACAAAAGCTTCCTTGGTATTACATCCACCTCCGGCATACAGAACAGGCTTTTTTGCAGAAAGCAGGGTTTCTGCCATCTGGCTGACAACCGAAGGAATCTGCTCCTTTGGAGTTGAAAATCGAAGAGCCAATGAGGAATGCTTGTCTTCCTGTATAGTTTTAATAGACGGCCAACTTTCAAATTCGACAACAGCAGTCTGCACGTCACGGGGCACATCAATCAGCACAGGTCCCGGTCTGCCGCTTACGGCAATGGCAAATGCCTTTGGAATTGCCGTAAGCAAATCAGCGGCATTCTTTACCATCATGCTGTGCTTTGTTATAGGAAAGGAAAGACCGAAGGTATCAGCTTCCTGAAATGCATCCGTTCCAATCAACGATGTATTTACCTGCCCCGTAATGGCAACGATGGGAACGGAATCGCAACGGGCATCGGCAATGGCGGTCAGCAGGTTCATTGCTCCAGGACCACTCGTTGCCATGCAGACGGCAGGAATGCCTGTAGAACGAGCCATGCCCTGTGCAATAAAGCCTGCAGCCTGTTCATGGCGCACAAGAATATGCTTTATGGAACTTCTGTTCAATTCGTCATACAATGGAAGAATGCTTCCGCCCGGAATGCCGGCGACAGTCTTTACACCTTCCATTTCAAGAAGCTTTACAATTATCTGAGAACCTGTTGCATGTATCATAATTGGTAATTTTCGCTTTTACAGATAATTTTGTCAATGCTTTCTTGTTTTTTCTTGCTTTTTTGTACAAGATAAAATATAATCATTAAAAGTAACAGATTTATTGTCAGTTACTCTATGCGGATTCCTAGCTTTCTTGAAATCTGACAGCTTCTTCCGCATCATGTAAAAATTTGTCACAAGACATGGCTCGATACGGAATGACCTGTTGCAGTTACATAAAAAGGAGATGCACTCATGGAATGGAGTGAAATAAAAGAAAGAGAAGAGAAGAGAAGAGAAGAGAAGAGAAGAGAAGAGAGAGAGATGCCGCTATGAAAAACAACGAAAGTCTGATTGACCGATTGACCAGAAAGAAAATCCTTGTAATTGACGATGATCCGCTCGTCCTCAAAACCGTGCGGGACATATTGGGAGAGTCGTACGAAGTTGCCGTTTCGCGCAGCGGTGCCGTTGCCTACCGTTATCTGGAATCAACCCACGTAGACCTTATACTGCTTGACTATGAAATGCCCGGTGAAAAGGGAACTTCCGTAATGCAGAACATCCATAAAATTCCTTTTGCAAACGGCGTACCCATTGTATTCCTGACTGGTGCCGCAGATTCCAAAACAGTTGCAGAAATTCTTGTCCTAAAGCCAAAGGGCTATCTTTTAAAACCGGTAAGCAAGAACAAGTTGCTTGCAAAGGTTGAAGAAGTACTTAATGAAAAGCCTAAACAAGATTATTGGGAAGACGTCTTGAACGATTTGCCGCAGTAGACAAAACAACATGCATTGCACGGTTGTTCCAATCTCTGCAATGCAGTTGTTCCAATCTCTGCGATGCAGTTGTTCTAATCTCTGCGATGCAGTTGTTCCAATCTCTGCGATGCAGTTGCTCTAATCTCTGTAACGCCATTGTTCCAGCATACAAAATATTCTTGCGGTATAGCGGATTCATGATATAATTTAATGAAAGAAAGCAACAGTTAGCTATAGGGAATAATAAAGATGAATAGAGTATTACTGACAGGAACAAAGCAATCCGTCATAGATTTTTTTTATGAACACATGACGCAAGACTTTGATTTCTTGACTTCATCTATACGGGCAAGAGATTTGGAGCGACACATTGAGGTGTATTCCCCGCATATAGTCCTGTACTGCATAAACGATGAAGATCCAGACGAAAAGATAAACATTGAAAAGATATACCGCCGTCTTCCCCATGACAAAATGTTTTTTGGCATTGCAGGAGTAAGGCAGCAGGTAACAAAGTCGGCAGACTTCATACTCCCCAAACCGCTGAACGTTGTGAGTGTACGCCAGACAATGGCGCCTTACCTCAATTCAACAGAAGCACAATCCGTCATTACAACGGAACTGTCCGTCTCACAGGAAAAAGACAAACAGCAAAAGGATGCAGCTCCCGTGCAGACGGAAAAGCGCAAGCACATACTGGTCATAGACGATGACCCGCTTGTCTTAAAAGTGCTGAGGGAACACCTTCACGAAAAATATGACGTTGCAGTTGCCAGAAACGGAAACATGGCATACCGTTTCCTTGACGACCACCGCACAGATTTAATACTCATTGACTATGAAATGCCTGGCGAAAAAGGACCGTCAGTGCTGACAAACATACGCAAACTCAAATGGGCGCAGAATATTCCTGCCGTATTCCTGACTGGGGTAACCGATACAACAGCCATCATGGAAGCTGCAAAGGCAAAGCCTCAGGGCTATCTTTTAAAACCTGTTGACAAAGAGAAACTGTTTTCAAAGATACAAGAAATTTTAGGGTATTAACTATGGAAACATTGCCTTACCTTACCGACCTACTGAGTATAGAAGTCTTACAAAAAATTCAAGATGCATTTTCCAACATGATTGGAATGGCTGCCATCATTACAGATGCGGATGGTAAGGCTGTCACGAAACCGTCAAACTACAGCGATTACTGCTGGAAATATACTCGCCAGACAAAGCGAGGTTCCCTAAGGTGCGAACAATGCGATAAGTACGGAGCATTGATGACCCATGATACGGGAAAACCAACGTTCTACACATGCCATTCAGGGCTCATTGACTTTGCGGCACCCATCGTTGCCAATGGAAAAATAATCGGCTCTTTTACCGGCGGACAAGTCCTTACCCTTCCGCCAAACAAGGAAACCGTTAGAAAAGTAGCAGAAGCAATCCATGTTGATTTTGACGAATATTGGGAAGCCGCACAAAAAATAAAGATTGTATCGCAAAAACGAATCAACAGTGCCACACAATTCTTGTACACCATTACAGGTGTCATTTCCGACATGGCATTGGGCAAATATAACGCACTCAAGGCAAATGAAGAAATAGAAAAGGCTGCAAAGGAAATAGAAAAAGCAGCCCAAATGAAAACAGACTTTCTTGCAAATATGAGCCATGAAATCCGTACGCCAATGAATGCTGTCATTGGCATGGCGGAAATGGCGTTGCGGGAAAACCTGCCCGAAGAAGCACGGTCATACATCAAGCAGATAAAGTCTTCCGGCAGGGCATTGCTTTCCATAATAAATGACATTCTGGATTTTTCAAAGATTGAATCGGGAAAAATGGACATCATTCCCATTGAGTACGATTCAATGTCACTGTTCAACGACGTGTCGAACATCATCATGACACGACTTGTAGACAAAGACGTATCGTTTGACCTTGACATAAATCCAGCACTGCCAGTGCTTTTGTTCGGAGACAACATCCGTGTACGGCAGGTTTTGATAAATCTGGCAAACAATGCCGTAAAGTTTACGAATCACGGTTTTGTGCGAATATGCGTTGACTTTGACAAAACAAGCGACAGTGAAATCATGCTTAAGATTGCCGTAAAAGATTCCGGCATCGGCATAAAGGAAGAAGACGTTTCAAAAATATTCGAATCGTTCCAGCAGGTCGATAGCAAACGAAACAGAAATGTCGAAGGAACAGGACTGGGACTTGCCATTTCACAAAGGCTTGTATCCCTCATGAACGGAAAGCTTTCGGTTGAAAGTGAATATGGAGTGGGCAGTACGTTCTCGTTTTCCATTCCGCAAAAAATTGCAAATTCAGAACCTGCAATGACAGTAAAGACCACAAAGAACAAAATTGCACTCGGACTGTTCACAAACAAGAACCACATAGATTCATTCATGAGGGACAGCAAAAAGCTTGGCATCCAGTCAATGAACATAAACCGGCAGATAAACTTGGAAAATACATGGGACGCCATGAAAATAAAATATGGCGAAGATGTAGAGCTGTTCCTGTTCATTGGCGAAAAATTGATGGACACTGTTGCAAAGGCATTCGTTGCCTCTCATCCAGAAGTCACTTCTGTGTACATAGCAGACTTCATTTCAGATGTAAACCTTGACGTTCCGAACCTGCGCATAGTCAAAAAGCCGCTGTCCTGCATGAACCTTTCAATGATTTACAACAAGGAAAAGATTTCGTTTGCAGGAACAATTGACCATGACGGCGATGCAGACTTTATTGCCCCTGATGCAAACATTCTCATCGTAGACGACAATACGGTAAACCTTACGGTTGCAGAAGGTCTTCTTGAACCGCTCAAAGTCAAGACAGCCACGGCAACAAGCGGCAAGGAAGCCCTGCGCAAAGTCAAGGAATGCATGTTTGACATGATTCTGATGGATCACATGATGCCCGAAATGGACGGCATAGAAGCAACCCAGCTCATTCGTGAAAAGCTTCCCGAATACAAGGACGTTCCTATTCTGGCACTTACAGCAAATGCCGTTGGCAATGCAAAAGAAATGTTCCTTACGTCCGGACTGAATGACTTTATTGCAAAACCGATTGAAGTGCGGGTGCTTGTGGCAAAAATAAAGCAGTGGCTTCCAAAAGAAAAAATTCAGAAAGTGTCGAATGCAGAAAAAGAAGCGGTTCCACAGCAGGAAAAGGACAATCCTCCGCTTCTTGATAAAAATCTTGTGGATTTGGACACGGCGGCAGCCATAAAGCTCTTGGGCAATGAAAAAATATTCCTGAAAATCTTGAAGGAATACTACCGCCTGATTGACTCAAAGTCAGCATCAATACAGGCACACTTTGACAGTGCAGACTGGGAAAACTACACCATCGAAGTTCACGCCCTGAAAAGCTCCTCAAAGCAAATTGGTGCAATGCAACTTTCTGACATGGCTGCCGCCCTGGAAAAAGCAGGCAAGGCCAACGACATTGACTATATCAAGGCCAACCACGAAGCAACTGTAAAAAAATACCTTTCCTACCGGGAAATCCTTGCACCATACTGTGCAGAGCAGGAAACCGTGCAGGAACAAAAGCCAGAGTGCGATACAGCTGTTTTGCGAGAGCAGTTTGAAAACATACGGAAAGCCGCAATTGATCTAGACATGGACACGCTCGAAGCAGCATGCAAAAAAATTGCGGAATACAGTTATCCGCAAAAGGAGCAGGAGCTTCTTTCCAAACTGCTGTCTTCGTGCGATGAGCTTGACATGGACAACTGCGCCAATATTGTAGATGAATGGGAAACCTATCTTGCCTAAAGCAGCATAGGCAAGATTACAGCTACTTGTTCCTGTTTGCAAAAAAATCATCTACAAGCGACACCAAGGCTTCGGGCTTCATTGATTTGAGCAAGTAGTTTTCTGGCTTTGCGGCAAGCACGTTCATGACAGTTTCCTTGTCATCCTTTGCAGTCAGGAACATGACGGGAATATGTGACAGGGAACTGTCATTCTTTAACATTTCAAACACCTGCAAGCCCGATACAACAGGCATTTCATAGTCAAGCAGGATAAGGTCAACCTTTGTTTTTGCCAACAATGAAATGGCATTGATGCCAGAATTCGCCATAAGAACTTCGTACCGTTTGGAAAGCCAGTTTTTCATAGTACGGAGCATGACATTATCATCATCAACAACAAGAATCTTTTTTTGCAGTCGGGGTTCAAAGACAACAGACTTTGCAGCAGTGATACGCTGAATGACATCCTGCACATTGACAGGCCTGTTGAACGTACATTCAACATTGTCTTTATTTAAAAACTGGAGGGCACCCTCTGTTTCTGACTGTTCCCCAATCAAAAATATATGGAGGTGTTCCGTTCCTATTGCCATTTCCTTATTCAAAAAAGAAAGGACATCCTTGCAGTCAACGGCAAATCCTTCAAGATACACAATGATAACGTTCGGAAGCTCATATTCGGATGGCAACGAATAGACATTGTTGGAAGATGCAGTAGCAACGGAATAACCGGCATCTTCAATCTTTCGTACCATGGCATTAACAAGGAACCCTTGCATTGATGATATAAAAAGCACCTGCTTTTTCATGTAAAACTCCTTTTATTGCAGCAATGCCAGCACGGCACCGCTATCCACGTCTGCAATATATTTTTTCAAGGCCGCATATTGTTCTGCTACGGCATCCGGCATGCAATATTCATCCAGCATGGAAACAATTGCATCTGCACTGTCAAAGTCTGCAACTTTCATGCAGTCTTTTATGCCCGACAGTGCATCCCTGTATGCATCCATGCTCAACAGCTCTTTTTCTTTTTCCTTCGATTCCTCGCCCATGCCTGCCACAGGTTGCAGCATATCTTTATAGGAGCGGTACAATGCAAGGAGAGCTGGTGTCTTGGATTCTATTTCAGGCTCATTGATGCTGTCTCCACACTGCTCAAGATAGGCAGCATCCTTTGAAAGTCCTGTTGCACCAATAAGGCGGGCAGAACTTTTCAAGGCATGAACAAGCACCGTATAGTTTTTCCAATCCCTTGCAGCAGCAAAAGCTTCAATCTGACGGGATTTGTCATCTATGGCGGCATAAAAATCGTGGAATGCAGAACGAAGCACATCCACACTGCCACAGTTTTTTAAGGCAGCATCCATATCAATGCCCTGCAGTACCGGCAACGGAGAAACGCCCTGTGCCTCAGACGAATTTGCAGAAGACTCTGCCACGGCAAAAACCTTTTCTTGAGGCAAATACGACATCAACATGGATTCCAGTTTTTGAGTGTCGATGGGCTTGGTCAGATAATCCGTAAAGCCTGCTTGCAAATACTGTTCGCGTGCACCGGAAATAGCATTTGCCGTAAGCGCAATGCATGGAACGTCCCTGTTCTGATTGCCTTCCAAGGTCTGCATTGCCAGAAATGTCTCAATTCCGTCCATCTGAGGCATACGATGATCAAGGAATATCATATCATACTGATGCTTTTTCACCAAGTCCAGCGTTTCAAATCCGCTTTCTGCCGTGTCAACCTGCATCCGAAAGTTTTTTAAAAGACCTTTTGCCACCGTCAAGTTCAAAGGTGTGTCGTCAACGACAAGAACACGTGCATCCGGTGCATGAAATTTTTCATGGTACACGGAATCGGCAGCCAATGATTTTTGGTATGTACTGTCAAAATCTCCCAATGGCTCCCAGTTTTTTACGCCCTGCTCCAAATTGAACGAAAAAACGGATCCTTCGCCATACACACTCTTTACATGGAGCGAAGAATGCATCAATGCCAGCAAATGCTGCACGATGTTCAGGCCAAGGCCTGTTCCTTCTATGGTTCTATTCCGTTTTTCTTCAATCCGTTGAAACGATGAAAACAGTTTGCCTAAATCGTCTTCTTTTATGCCTATTCCCGTATCAGCAACACTGAAATGAAGAACAACTGAATCATCGCCTTTACTTTCGCAGGAAACGGAAAACGTAACAGATCCTTTTTCCGTATACTTTACGGCATTAGTAAGAATGTTAAGGATGCATTGCTTGATGCGCATGACATCACCAAGCAAGAATCGGGGAATATCAGGAGAAACCTGTACATGCAAGGCAAGAGACTTGTCTTCTGCCCTTTTTGTAATCATGTTCAGCAAATCGTTTATGGCCAAACTGATATCATATTCTTCTATAATAATATCCATTTTGCCAGCTTCTATTTTGCTAAAGTCAAGAATATCATTCACCAAGCTGAGAAGGCTGTTTCCGGCACTCTGAATGTCTTTTGCATACGAACGAATGGACGACTCAGAGCTTTCCCTAAGAATCATTTCGTCAAGCCCCAGCACAGCATTAATAGGAGTGCGGATTTCGTGGCTCATATTTGACAGGAAATCGGACTTTGCCTTGCTGGCAGCGTGAGCTGTAGCAAGTTCGCTTTTCAGTTGCTGCTCGCGTTTTATCTGGTCAAGATACGAGTGTATGTTGTCAATGGAATCCTTCAGGCATTGATAGAGCACGCCTATTTCATTTTTGTGTTCAAGCTTCAAGTCTGATATGCTTATTTCATCAAGGCTGCACTGATCGCTCAATGCAGATTTGTAGGAATCTTCCATGGCAATGGCCATGAGCATGAGGGGATTCGATACCTGAATGTTGGAATAGGCAACGCCAACGAGAATGGCCGGGATGGCAGTCATGAGCATGTTTACCATAAATTGGAACATTGTACGCCACGCTTCTTCCGTGCCAACAAAGTTTGCCACAACGTTCTGAAAGAAACCTGTACTCCACCCGTAGGCAGACAGTATGATGAACACAGCTTCGGTTACGATGATAATCGTAATGTGACTGCCAATGCTATTGGTTTGCTTCTTGTTCTTAAGCCGAGACCGAAGCATTTGAACCTTTGGGGAATAATAGGAACTTGCGAAAAACCAATTCCGTATCCGCTCAGGAATCAAATTGGCAAACAGGTAGTTGCAGATACAGGAAATTCCAATGGGAACGACATACATGAGCATTTCCATCCGTAAATGAGAAGGCTCATCCATAAGCCACCAGACAAAGCAGGAACCAAACACCATCAATGCTGTCAGCCCTAGAAAAAGAAGGACTGTCTTCCACAATTTCTTGTAGTAGCCGTATATCAATGGAATGTTTGAAAAAATGGAAAGGTTCAACAGGATAAATGTATGAAAATGGGGATATCGTATAGCGGACAGCGTTACAAACAGCTGAAAGACTGTAAGTGCACCTATCATCCAGCCTGAAAGGGATGTTGCCATAATGACAATCACTATTTCTGCACAGTTTTTTATGAAAAGAAGTATGTTTTTTGGATCCTCGTCTTTGAAAAAATCAAATAAAAGTTCGAATCCAAGCAGCAAAAAAAAACTTATAAGCCACGTCAGAAAAATAGTGACGCGGTGAACCTTATTCCTTACCAAGAAATAATTGATGTAATCCTTTTCCTGCATACAAAAAGTTTACCTGCTTTTGGGGCAAATGACAATATTTTTCCTTGCAAAACATCAATTTTACCATTACACTTAAGCTGACATGAAAAAGATTTTCGTTGCATCAACAAATCAAGAGCTTATAAACACAGTGGAAAAGGCATGCAAGCATTTCCCAAATTTTTTCAGTGCCTATTCAATGCCGTCAACAGACACATCCATAAGCTACATCAACTATGAAATTCCAGAAATAAAAGTACTCGATTACACATCAAAAGAAATCGACTGCGGCAAGATACTTGAAGCCATCAATGCAGATGAATGGCTGCATTACGGCGGAATCATTGCAGTGTGCAAAGACGATGACCAGGTAAAACTCATTGAATACATAAAGGACGACAACATTCTGAGCATATTGCCCATTGATGACTTCAAGAACAATTTTGAGCATCTCCTGAATATCTTGTACCAAAACCAGCAGTTTTTTTACACGCGCGGCATGCAGGACATCATCGGCCGGCAAGAAGAAGGTTCCTTTGTCTGCAGCAACAACCCCATGGACTTAAAGTTTTACACGAATTTCCTTGTCAGCTACCTGTACAATACAAACAGAGTCACCGACAATGACAGAATCGGGCTGCAGCTCACGCTCATGGAATTGCTGATGAATGCAGTAGAGCACGGCAATCTGAACATTTCCTATGAAGAAAAGACAAAATGGCTTGCAGAAGGCGGAGACATGCTTTCGCTCATTGAAAAAAAGAATAAGGAACCGCAGAACAAAAACAAGAAAATAAAGATTTACTACGCAATCCGAAAAAAAGCTTCTGCATTCCGCATTCAAGATGAAGGAGCCGGCTTTGACTGGCGAAAATACCTGAACAAGAAGGCAGAAGATGAAGAGCTGCATGGAAGGGGCATTGCCCTGAGCAAAAGCTGCATCCATCAGATTACATACAATGAAAAGGGAAACCAAGTGACATTTTCCATACTGAACAAAACGGATACTGTCAATACGGTTCCTGGCATCATGAAGCCGTTCCCTACCATAGAATACAAGGACAAGCAGATTATCTGCAAGCAGGATGAAATGTCGAATGACCTGTTCTTTATTGTTTCCGGAAACTTCAAGGTGTACACAAACAATAAGCTTACAGCAACTCTCACGGCGGACGACATCTTTATTGGTGAAATGGCATTCCTGCTGAATGACAGGCGCACGGCAACCGTTGTTGCAAACGGAAAATGCACCCTCATCAAAGTGCCAAAAACAGACTTTCTGACACTGATAAGGAAGAATCCGCACTATGGCATTTTCTTAAGCAAAATGCTGGCTCAGCGTCTTGCACTGCAAGCACAGACTTCGTACATATTCCAGGAAAAGATAGAAGAACTGCAGGGTACCATGCAGCAGTTCCGTGCCATATTAAAAAAGTAAGAGTAATACGATGTCCTTGAATTGCAATGAATTAGACCTCATAATAAGCGAACTTGACTTGCAGGGTGCATTCATACAGGAAATAGTACAGCCAAGTTATGACATGCTGGCATTCCGCATCATAAAGCAGGGAGTTCTTTCGACACTTGTTATCTGTACAGGAGCAAATGCATGTCGAATCAACACCACTGAAAACAGAGTTACAAAGAATGAAAAGCCGTTGCGCTTTCACGAATTTCTTAGATCACACGTGCAGGGCATGAGAATCAATGAGTGCCATCAGATAGGATTGGACCGCATTGTCAAATTTGACGTTTCTACGTGGCAGCAGAAATATTACCTGTATGTCCGCTTGTGGTCTGGAGCGGCAAATGTTATCGTTACAGACGAAAACGGCATCATTCAAGACTGCATGTATCGGCGACCAAAGAAAAACGAAATGACAGGTGCATTCTTTTCTGTTGAAGAAAAAAATGTAACGCCAGACGAAAAAGCAGCGGCACTGGAAAAGTTTCCGATCAGGACATTTGACAGTTCCATCGATGACACACTTTCATTCAACCGGAAAATTGACATATTCTATTCGGAACATGCATCCGTGCTTTCACGGGAAAGCCTTTTGGCACAGGCAGAAAAGTGGTACAACGTCAAGCACAGCAAGATGGAAAGTGCCTTGCAAAAACTTTTGGACAAGCAAAAACAGTTTGAAAATGCAGGGCACCTCAAACATACGGGAGACTTGATTCTTTCATTCGGTTCACAAGCAAACGGCTCAAGCCTTGACTGCATTGACTATGACACAAACGAACAGGTGCACATCCGTCTGGATGCAAAGAAATCCATTCAAGAAAATGCAGCCCTCTACTACGATCAGTACAAAAAAGCAGTATCCGGAATGGAAGATTTGAAGCATGACATTGAGATGTCCAAAAGGAACATTGAAACTCTCGATGCAGAATACAAGGCAATCATTGAACAGAAAAATGTCATTAAGATTGAGCAGATGCTTCGCCATGACACGACGCCAAAGCAAAAAGTTGAAAAGCCACATGCAGGATTGCACTACGAAGTAAACGGCTGGACAATCATTGTAGGGAGAACAGCTACAGAAAACGATGATTTGCTGAGGCACACGGTAAAAGGTGCAGACATGTGGCTTCATGCAAGGGATTATGCAGGAGGATATGTATTCATCAAGGCACAAAAGAACAAAACCGTGCCGCTAGATATTCTGCTTTATGCAGGAAATCTGGCAGTGTATCATTCAAAAGCACGCAGGAACGGGCAAGCCGACTTGTATTATACGCAAGTAAAATACTTGCGCCGTGCAAAGAATGGTCCGAAAGGTCTAGTGCTTCCTACACAGGAAAAAAACCTGTTCATCAAGCTTGATGAAACTCGCCTGCGACATCTGGATGAACTGGAAAAAATGCGTATGGGCATTTAGCAACGAAATGCACTGACCGTAATGATTACGCTCACTGGATTTTATGAGTCTGGCAGTGTGCCGTGTTTGCGAGGTACATTTACGGTGTTTTTAGAAACGTGCAATAAAAGAACCCGAAATTCCGCCCCTTGGCCATGCAAATGGGGAATTATAAAAAATTTTGTTTCAAAAAAATAACATCAACTTCCTCTTCATTAATTCTGAAGGGAATCTCTAAAAATTGCAATTTTTAGAGATAACTTTGAAAATGCGATTATCAAATAACTCAGTTTTTTATTGCAGGACATGGTTCTAAATATAAAAACACTGCTATGTCATCATCCAGTAGATTACCGACTATTTATTAACATAAGAAAACCACAGGCTAAGCCTGTGGTTTTCTTATGTTAATAAACGTCGCTTTTAGGGATGAAAAGTAGAGTTTTGACATATTTCTTCAAAAATTCATGACCAAAATGACACATCAGGTGCACTACATAGTATGGAGCACTCTTTATGAAAAAACTTGTACTACTTTTTTCAACTGCAATGGCGGTTCTCGCCCTGTTACATCCTGCAAAAGCATTTGCATACAATTGCGAAATCGATTTATATGCAGCAGCATCAGAAAAGAAACTCGATTCCGGCATCGGATTCCACTGTAAAGGCACCGTGGACATATCAGCAATCTTTTCTCAAGAATTCAAAGAATGTAATTCCACAAAATTGTATTCTTTCGAATTGCAGAACCTGGCATACAACCCGTACACAACGCAGCGATACGGAGCATTGCTGCGGATAAAAAAAGAGCATTTTTTCTGCGACATGACGCTCTATGCAGGGACGCTCCGCTACAGCGGAAGCTATTCACTCCTTAAAAACCCATGTCTTGCATCATCATCTGCACTGCATTCCTTGACATTCCTTCCTTGCGGCATACGAACAGCACTACCAGCTTTTTCTTCGGCACGGCAAATGGAATCGATTGCAATAAAAACACCTGTTTTCAGTGGTGTCTACTTTGAAAACGGAACGCATTCTTGGAGCATATACAAGTCATTTTCCCACATTTCCGTTGCTGTCTCAGGAGCAGAATTTATTTATGGAAGAAAAAAATCAAAGTCATGGTTTCCGAAGGAGCGCTACTTTGCAGAAAAAAAATATGCAAGCTACGATGCAGAGCTCTGTTTTGCAACACACGGAAGTCCTGTAAGATCCGTACTAACCAGCTGCAATGCTGCCGGCATAATCGAAAATCCGTTTGGAGGACTTGAAAAGTCATTCCTATGGGCACGCACTCAAAATGCAATTCGGATGAATAACCTCGTGATCCAGACGGCGGCATTTCATTCATGGTCACCGCTCATGACACTTCCTTCCGGCAGCAAGTGTGGCACGAGCTGGCAGTTCATGCTGAACCCAAAAATCATACTACATCCGCAAGACGGAACATTCAGGCTCGGTTTCTCGGTTCAAAAAAATGAAAAGGTCAAAACATCAATCCCTCATGACGATTACGATGAATTTATCTTTAAATGCGAGGCCTGCTATACATGCAGCAAAACAAAGATTGACATGAGCTATTCGGCAGCCCATTCAGAAAAAACAGAAAAGATGACTTACAAGGCAAAAGCATCCGCCTCGCACACATTCATGCATGTTTCTTTTAATTCATCCGTTGCATCCACTTTTTACACGGACAAGACAACGCTTACAGTTTCCGAGAGCATGTCTACATCCACCAATCCTTCGCTTGCACTAAAAGTAAGCGACTCCTTTACTTATAAAAACGGAATCTATGACAGTGCGACAATCTCAGGTGCAGCAACCATCATCTTTAAGAGCAGCCATGCAAAATGGTATGGAAAAATAAACGTCTCGACACGTTTTTAGAGGTAGCATTGGAACAAAAAAAATACCCTTTCAGGAAGCTCTTTACATTGAGAAAAACAAAGAGTATTCTTTCATGTATAGTTTTACATGGTTCTGCCATTTGTCTGTTGAAAAACTTTTCTGAAAGACACATGCATTTTCATGTATCATATACAATAAGGAGAACTCATGAACTTACAGAAGAAAGGTCTAGCATTTCAAATAGTATTAAGAATTTCCATACTCGTCATAGCGACTTGTGCAATATTAACAACCGTACTTTTTTTTACAATGAAGAAAGCAACGGAAAACCAGCTTATCAGTACGCTGGAAAAGAGAGCGGTGGATGCGGGGAAACTTGTAGACAAAGAAATTCAGGGGTACATAAAGCAAACGGAAGATATAGCTCAGCGGCCAGACATTCGCGCAATGGACTGGAACGCTCAACGTGAAGCACTGATACCAGAGGCAAAGCGAATTGGATTTGAACGATGGCAGGTTGGCGACCTGAAGGGCGATGTCATCAGCACAGGCGGTCAGAAGGCAAATGCCGCAGATCGTGCATTCTATAAAAAGGCTCTGCAGAACGAGTCAAACATTTCCGACGTGCTTTTTGCACGAATCGACTTAAAGATGGTAATCTGCGTTTCTAGCGCAATCCGCGACACAAATGGCAAGATAGCAGGTGTCCTGACAGGTGTAACCTCAGCAGAAAAGCTGAACGAAATTACATCAAACATCGATTTGGATTATGAAGGCGGATGTTTCATAATCAACAGTTCGGGTGCAAAGATGGCGGGCATTGACTACAAAAACTCGGAGTCTCTGGACAACGATCTTGAAAAAAACGACAAGTCTCTCGAAGGTCTTGTTGCAGCCGAAAAAAAGATGATTGCGAACAAAAAAGGCATAACAACATACAGCAACAATGGAAAAGACTACTACCTTGCTTTCGCCCCCATCAACAATGGAGAATGGTTTTTGGGAATATACCAGAACCGCACGGAAGCACTCGCCAGCATAAACCATACGCTCGCCATCCTGCTTGTCCTTGCGGCAATCTTTACCGTAGCGGGAATCATCACAGGAATCATAACCGGTCGTGCTTTAATCCCTCTCAAACAGGTAGACACTGCCATTGCGGACATTGCTTCTGGAAAGGCAAACCTTTCAAAAAGAATAGAAGTCACAACCCATAACGAAATAGGAAGCGTTGTAGAAAGCTTTAACAGCTTTATGGAAAAAATGCAGTCCCTCATCTCTGAGCTCAAGAACTCCGAAAAAACACTCCAGGCTGTGGGCAAAGAGCTGCTTCAAGGTACGGACAACACCACTCATTCCATAAAGCAGATAATGGAAAGCATCCAGACCGTTGACGGCAACATCAGCAAGCAGAGCGACAACGTACAGGAAACGACAGATGCCGTAAGCAAAATTTCAATGGCAATTGAGTCGCTGGAAAAAATCATTTCAGTTCAATCAAAGGGAATGAACAAGGCTGTTTCTGCCATCACGCAAATGACCGGCAACATTGAGTCTGTAAACAATTCAGTTGAGGTCATGGCATCGGCCTTTGAGACATTGGAAATTCATTCTTCCGAAGGCGTAAACAAAATGCAAATGCTCGGTGCTAAAATCACCGAGATGCAGAACCAGTCGAAAATCCTGAAGGAGGCAAACGTTGCCATCGCCAGCATAGCAAGCCAGACAAACCTGCTTTCCATGAATGCAGCAATTGAAGCTGCCCATGCAGGCGAAGCAGGACAAGGTTTTGCCGTTGTTGCAGATGAAATTCGCAAACTGTCTGAAACTTCAGGAAAGCAGTCACGTACCATCGGGGAACAGATAAAAGAAATACAGAATACGATAGATTCCGTCGTTTCAGTTTCCCAAGAAGAAATAGCAACATTCAGTACCCTTGGAGAAAAAATCAAGGAAACCGATGTCATCGTGCGCCAGATAAAGTCAGCCATGCTTGAACAGACGGAAGGTTCGCGTCAAATCAATTCAACCCTCAAGGAAATAACCGGCAGCACGGAACAGGTACGATTGGCATCGGCCGATATGTCCAGCGGACAGCATGCGATTTTAGGTGATGTACAAAGTCTGCAAGCCGTAACCAGAGACATAAAACAAAGCATGAACGCGATGCTCAATGGAGCAAAGGAAATAACGCAGACAGGAGATTCTCTCGCTGGCATCTCTGAAAAACTCAAGGCATCAATCTCCGCCATCGGAAGCCAGATTGATCAGTTTGAGGTGTAAAAGAACTTCTGTTTACAGCCCTTATTGCAGAAGCATCAGCCGCATTGCCTGACGCGAGTTGTTCAATGCAGTTTACATCGCATACAGGCAGACGGTTGATTGCAACTACACAAATTCAAGTGCCGCAAAATGCAAACAGATGATTTCCTTGGAAACATTTCTTACCCTATTGTACTTTTTGATGAATTTCATTAGAATAGTACGGTAATCATTTGCATGATGCGGAATTGTTTTTTTTCATCCGCTGAATCAATTTTTACTATATATATTTACGGGAACTTCTAAAAGCTTCAGTTTTTAGAGTTGTCTTTGAAAAAGCGATGTTTTGAAGCCTAAAATTTCGGACATCAAAAATCAATGGCAAGCCTAAAACATCACTAAAGGCGAGTTTTTGAAGGTTTCCTTATATTTAGCACTTTTTTTTAGAGAGGTATACAATATGGCTTTTGATATTACCAAAGTTCGTAATATCGGAATCAGCGCCCACATTGACTCTGGTAAGACAACAACTTCAGAACGTATTTTGTTCTACTGTAACAAGATTCATCAGATTCACGAAGTTCGTGGTAAGGACGGTGTTGGTGCTGTAATGGATAACATGGAACTGGAACGTGAGCGTGGAATCACAATCCAGTCAGCAGCAACTCAGGTTCAGTGGAAAGACATCACAATCAACCTTATCGACACTCCGGGTCACGTAGACTTTACAGTTGAAGTTGAACGCTCACTTCGCGTTCTTGATGGAGCCATCATGATTCTTTGTGCCGTTGCTGGTGTTCAGTCTCAGTCAATTACTGTTGACCGCCAGCTCAAGCGCTATCATGTACCTCGCATTGCATTTGTCAACAAATGTGACCGTCAGGGTGCAAATCCCATCCGTGTATGCGGACAACTTCGTGAAAAACTTGGCCTTAACGCCCACATGATGGAATTGCCAATCGGTCTTGAAGACAAACTCGAAGGTGTTGTAGACCTTGTTTCAATGAAAGCAATCTACTTCGATGGTAATGCCGGTGAAATCGTTCGCTATGCAGAAATTCCTGCACACCTTGTAGAAGATGCACAGAGATATCGTCAGGAACTCCTTGATGCAGCATCAAACTTTGACGATGATTTGATGGAAGAAATTCTTGAGAACGGTTACGACGCAATCCCAGAAGAAAAAATCATTGCAGCTGTTCGCAAGGGAACACTTTCAGAACAATTCGTTGGCGTATTCCTTGGATCTGCACATGCAAACAAGGGTATTCAGCCAGTTCTCGATGCTGTTGAAAGATATCTTCCAAATCCAACTGAAGTTCACAACTATGGTCTTGACCGTGATAACAACGAAGCTCAGGTTGAGCTTTTCAACGTACCTGACAAGCCTTGTGTAGCACTGGCATTTAAGCTTGATGACGGTCAGTTCGGTCAGCTTACCTATGTTCGCATCTATCAGGGCAAAATCGTCAAGGGAGACGAACTTTACAACGTTCGCGCACAGAAGAAATTCAAGGTTGGACGCATCGTCCGCATGAACTCTGCAACAATGGAAGATATCAACGAAGGTCAGCCGGGAGACATCATCGCACTGTTTGGCGTTGATTGTGCATCAGGCGATACATTCTGCGGTGGTGGCTTGAACATTGCAATGACATCGATGTTCGTTCCAAATCCTGTCATTTCTCAGGCAATTACTCCTAAGAACAAGCAGGATGCTGCAAACATGGCAAAGGCCCTCAACCGCTTTACAAAGGAAGACCCAACATTCCAGACATACGTTGATCCAGAGTCCAACCAGACAATTATCAAGGGAATGGGTGAGCTTCACCTTGAAGTATACGTAGAGCGCATGAAGCGTGAATACAAGTGCGAAGTAGAAGTTTCTCAGCCAGAAGTAGCATACCGCGAGTCAATTACAGCTCGTGCAGATTTCAACTATACGCACAAAAAGCAGACTGGTGGTTCAGGTCAGTACGGTCGCGTTGCAGGCTTTATGGAGCCACTTGCCGACAAGGACTACGAATTTGTTGACTCAATTAAAGGTGGTGCCATTCCTAATGAATACATTCCATCTTGTGACAAGGGATTCAAGAAGGCTATGGAAAAGGGTTCTTTGATTGGAGCCCCTGTTGTTGGCGTACGCTGTACAATCAACGATGGTCAGTACCACCCTGTTGACTCTTCTGATATCGCATTCCAGACTGCTGCAATTGGTGCTTTCCGTGAAGGCTATGCTAAGGCAAAACCTGTTATCCTTGAACCTATCATGAAGGTTCAGATTGCTGGTCCTACAGAATTCCAGGGAAACATGTTCGGTCTTATCAACCAGCGCCGTGGTGTCATTGTAGATTCATCAGATGAAAACAATACATCTACAGTAAACGCAGAAGTACCTCTTTCTGAAATGTTCGGATTCTCTACAATCCTTCGTTCATCTACACAGGGTAAAGCTGAGTTCACTATGGAATTTGAAAAATACGGAAAGGTTCCAAACAATGTTGCTGATGAACTCATGAAGAAATATGCAGAATCCCGCAAGGCTAAATAAGGAGGCAGTCCATGGCAAAACAGGATCTTTTTGAAAGCAGCCCAATCCGTGCATTTGACGGAGTAACAAACGGTGGTCTTAAAGCAGGCGAACTTGGTTTGGTAACTGCAAAAAAAGGACTCGGAAAAACATCTGTATTGGTACAGTTTGGTATGGATACACTCTTGAACGGAATGCAGCTTGTTCACGTTTCTTTTGACCAGTACAGTTCCAACGTCATCACCTGGTACGATGGAATTTATACAGAAATCTCAAAGAAAAAGTCTATTCCTAATGAAGCTGACGTAAAGGATCAGATTGTACGCAACCGTACTATCTTGAACTTTAACCAGGACAACTTCAACCTGGAAAAGGTTGTTAATACGCTCAATGCCCTGAAAGCTGGCGGAATCGAAGTTGCAACCGTCGTTATCGATGGTGTTGATTTTGCAAAGGTTCAGGAATCAGACATTCAGTGTGTTGCAAACTATGCAAAAGCAACAAAGACAAAGGTTTGGATTGCTGCAACGGCAGAAGGAGATGAACTCAAGGATGCTGCTCCAAAGGACATTCTACCTTACTTTACAGCAGTGATTCACCTTGTATCAAAAAATGCTGTAACACAGCTCGACATTCAGAAGTTTGGTGAGGCAAAGAATATTGAGTCAACTCTCAGGATTGATTCAAAGACGTTGCTCATCAGTGCAAAATAAAGCAAAATAAATCTGACTGCAAGACCGGTTCTTCGTGAGCCGGTTTTTTTTTCAAATGGTATTGAATCTTTTCCAAAAGTTAGCTATAACTAATTATACAAATATTAGCATATGCTAACAAAAAAAAAAGGAAAAGAGCATGACAAAATTAGTATTAGTGCGCCATGGTGAAAGTGAATGGAACAAATTGAATCTGTTCACGGGCTGGATGGATGTTGAACTCAGCGAAAAAGGCAAAGAAGAAGCAAGAGCTGCGGGACAATTGCTTATCAAAGAAGGATATGACTTTGACGTATGCTACACTTCGTATTTAAAAAGAGCAATCCATACGCTCAATGGAATTCTGCAGGAAATGAACAGGGATTTTCTTCCAGTCATAAAAACATGGAAACTGAACGAACGGCATTATGGAGATTTGCAGGGAAAGAACAAGGCTGAAGCAGCTGAAAAGTTTGGTGAAGCCCAAGTAAAAATATGGAGACGTTCATTTGATGTAAAGCCACCGGCACTTTCAGATGCAGATGAGCGCTCTGCAAAAAAATCACCAAACTATCGGGATGTTGAGCCATACTTCCTGCCCCAGAATGAAAGCCTTGAAACGACAATTGCCCGAGTTGTACCATACTTCCTTGAAGAAATAAAGCCTCAGATGAAAGCAGGCAAGCGTGTCATTATTGCAGCCCATGGAAACAGCCTGCGCGCACTGGTAAAATATCTGGACAATCTTACCCCTGAACAGATTCTAGAAGTAAACATTCCCACAGGAACTCCGCTCGTATATGAGTTTGACGATGCGTTCAACGTCATCAGGCACTATTACCTTGGAGATCAAGAAGCCCTGAAAGCAAAAATGGAAGCTGTTGCAAATCAAGGCAAAAAGAAATAACAAAGTACCTGCATATATTTTCAAATGACAAAAAAAACACTATACTTGTATAGGATATTTTTTGTACATAGGAGAATATATGGCAGATACAATGCATGCATTGAAAAAAAATCCAAAATGGCAGGGCCGTAGAGGTCCTGTCGTCCTTGTTATCATGGACGGAGTTGGATATGGAAAGTATGAAGAAGGAGATGCTGTAAAGGCTTCAAGAATGAAGTACCTTGACTGGTTCACAAAGAACTGTCCACACACACAGCTTAAGGCTCACGGAACAGCAGTTGGTCTGCCTTCTGACGATGACATGGGAAACTCTGAAGTTGGACACAACGCAATTGGTTGCGGACGTGTTTTTGCACAGGGTGCAAAGCTTGTTGGAGAATCTATTTCTTCTGGAAAAATGTTTACAGATGCCACATGGCAGAAACTGACAAAAAATGTAAAAGACAAAAACACAACCCTTCATTTTATTGGACTTGCTTCTGATGGAAACGTCCACAGCCACATTGACCACCTAAAAGCTATGGTTGCACAGGCTTACAAAGAGGGCATCAAGAAAATCCGTGTACACGCACTGCTCGATGGACGCGATGTAGACCCAACCTCTGCATTGGTTTACATAACGCCTCTTGAAGAATATCTTGCATCGTTCAAGGATGCCGACTACCAGATTGCATCAGGCGGAGGACGAATGTTCATTACTATGGACCGATACAACGCAGACTGGCCTATGGTACAACGCGGATGGTATGCACATGTTCTTGGAGAAGGACGAATGTTTGAATCTGCAACCCAGGCAATCGAAACATACCGCAAGGAAAATGCAGGATTGCTTGATCAGGACATGCACGAGTTTGTCATTGCAAAAAACGGAAAGCCTGTGGGAACAATAGAAGACGGAGATTCTGTCATCCTGTACAACTTCCGCGGTGATCGTGCACTTGAAATTACGAATGCATTCGAAGCAGGCTCTAGTTTTGATAAATTTGACCGCAAGAGAGTTCCTGCTTGTGAATACGCAGGCATGATGGAATATGATGGCGATGCACACATCCCTCATCAGTATCTTGTAAATCCTCCAAGCATTGACCGCACCATGGGAGAATACCTTACCAAGACAGGTGTAAAGCTTCTTGCCATTTCTGAAACACAGAAATACGGTCACGTAACATACTTCTTCAACGGAAACAAGCAAGGCAAATTTGACGAAAAACTCGAAGACTATGTAGAAGTTCCATCTGATGTTGTTCCTTTTGAACAGCGTCCATGGATGAAGTGTGCCGAAATTACAGACAAAGTAATAGAAGCCATCAAGTCTGGAAAATATGACCACATTCGCCTGAACTATCCGAACGGAGACATGGTCGGGCATACAGGTGTATTCAACGCTGTCGTATGTTCAATGGAAGGCATGGACTTGCAGTTGGGACGTCTTAAGGCAGCAATCGAAGAAGCTGGCGGTATCCTGTGCCTTACAGCGGACCATGGAAACTCCGATGACATGTACGAACACAACAAAGACGGTTCCGTTAAGATGGACAAGAACGGTGAGCCAAAGGCAAAGACAAGCCACTCATTGAACCCTGTTCCTGGCATCATCTATGACCCAGAATACAAGGGAGAATATGACAATTCAGCCCTCAATTCTGGACTCGGAATTTCTTCATGGGCAGCTACACTCATCAATCTGATGGGATACGAAGCTCCTTCTGACTATGACAAGTCAATGATTAATTTTAAATAAATCAATTAAAAAAGGGCATACTCGCAAACATTTGCTGGAATGCCCTTTTTGTTTCAACAGCCCGTGCATTGAAAAATGGATTTTAAAAGCCCTTATCTGACACAGCAAATCATTGCTTACATCGGAAACAAAAGAAAACTCCTTCCACTCGTAGTAAAAGCCGTTAAAAGTACGGGATTACGTATAGAGCCAGGGTTAAAGTTCTTTGATGTATTTTCAGGCAGTGGAAGCGTTTCCCGGCTTGCAAAAACACTCCAGTTCGAAGTCTATACAAATGACTGGGAAGAATATGCATACATTCTCAACAAAGGCTTTGTTGAAACAGATAAAAAAAAGCTGGAAACGCTTTTCTGCGGGCAACAGAATGTGTCTTCACTCATTTCAAAAATCAATGCACTAAAGGCACCGGCAGAATCTCGGCAATATATAGCAAAATATTACGCCCCGAAAAGCTTTGACACTGCAAAGGCAGACTTCAAAACAGAACGACTCTTCTATTCCCGAGAGAACGCCCTCGCTATCGACAAGATACGAAACTACATTGAACGACATTTTCCTGCCAATGCAGATGCAGACACAGTACAAAAAAGGCACATTCTGCTGGCACAGCTCATTTACGAAGCTGCCACCCATACAAACACGTCAGGAGTCTTCAAGGCATATCACAAAGGCTTTGGCGGACACCGTCAGGATGCACTGGGCAGAATACTCAAGCTGATACAATTGCACGAACCGGTACTCATTGATTCTGCATTTCCCGTACATGTCTACAAACAAGATGCAAACATTCTTGTACAAGACAAATCCCTGCCACGGATGGACATAGCGTACCTTGACCCACCATACAACCAGCATCAGTATGGAAGCAACTACCATCTTTTGAACACAATTGCCCGCTGGGATCACATTCCAGAACCCTTGGAACTAAATGAAAAGGGAGAACTAAAAGAAAAAGCCGCAATCCGCCACGACTGGATAAACACAAAATCTCCATACTGCTACAAGAATGAAGCCGAAGCAGCATTCAGAGATTTGATTGAGCATTTGAACGCCCACTACATACTCATAAGCTACAGTACGGACGGAATCATACCATTTGAACGAATGAAAGACATTTGCATGAACAAAGGGAGGCTTTCCATTGTCACAAATGAGTATACGACATACAGGGGTGGAAAGCAGAGCAACAAAAGGACGAATACGAACATAGAATTCATACTCTGCATTGATACTGAAAAGACTTCTGACACAGAAAGCCTTCAAGAAATTGACACCATGATTGCCAGAAAAAAAACAATGCTGTTGTTCAAGCAGAAATTTTCAAAGAGCAAATTATGTGAAAATCTACTCGTTACAAAAGATAAAAGCTTATCGATTAATCTTTCTGGAAAAAGCATTTTCCTTGAAACAGACAATTATTTTGATGTAAATCCCCCTGCGAATATTGACACGCTGACAATTGAAGAGCTGAAACAACTGCAGGCTATTCTTTCCCGATGCGTATGTTCAACAAAAGAAGAGGAATTGAAAGAGCTTTTGGATAAAGTCAATTCTGATGAAGCATCATGCAAGCTGTTGAAACTTATTCCAAAGACAGTAAAAAAACTTGCCAGCAAAAAAAATAAAGACAGATTCTTCTATTGGATTGAAAAAATAGAATTGCTGAAGGTCTCTCGGCCTGACAGCTATCAAGAGATAGAAACAGAAATAGAAGACATAAAGCTACTGGGACAAGAAAGATTTTCATCCTGACGAAACTGAACACTCATCCAAGGCACTTTCAAAAGTCAAGACGAAGTTTTTAAAACAGGTCAAACTTCATCTCAAGAACTGCAAAGAAATGACGTTCTTGCAAGACTGTTGCAAAAGTAATGGAGTAAAAAAAAGGCTCATTCATTTGATTTGTTTTCAAAACTTTTGTTGTTATAGTGACGAAAACACATAATCACGGATATATAAATAGATATGGAATGCTTAGAATCAGATTACACAACAAAACGCTCTCATCCTGATATTCGGGAACTTACTTTGAAAAATGGGATCAGTTATCCCAGCGACTCTGAACTACTCATGCTCATGCTCGGTTCGGGAATACAAAACATGCCCATTCAGGAACTTTCAAAAAAAGTAATGTCGGTCATGAACCTCAGCAATCAGGACAACCTCATCAAAAACCTAAAGGACATCAAAGGCATGGGAACCTCAAAAACACTGGCTGTAGCGGCAGCCCTGGAACTGGGACGAAGGAGAAATGCATACTTAAAGGCTGTCATAAACAAACCTCATGACATTATCCCATACATTCAGCATTATGCCATGGAAAACAAAGAACATTTCATCTGCACGTCCTTAAACGGAGCACACGAAATACTGAAAATCAGGGTCATTTCCATAGGAACAATCGACAAAACGCTTATACATCCCCGGGAAATATTTTCAGATCCCATTGCAGAACATGCATCGGCAGTAATATGCAGCCACAATCACCCGTATGGAGCCTGCATGCCAAGCAAAGCTGACATAGAAAGTACAAAAGCCATAAAAAATGCTGCAGATATACTGGGCATAGCATTTTTAGACCACATCATACTTACAAAGTCAGACTATTTCAGTTTTTTGGAACATGAAATGCTCTAAATAAAAACACTTTAGTAGCCAAACTATAAAATATTCTATATAATTTGAAAAAGGAATCCTATGCTTTCTATTATAAAAGTCGTCATTTCAGCAGCAACATTCCTCTTCATGTTTTTTGTCCTTTTTTTTGAACGAAAAGAGGCTCGGCGACGTTTTGTTTGGCTTTTGGTCTTGTATCTGCTTCCCGGCATAGGAATCATCCTGTACATCCTGTTCAGCGGTCATGTTTTTACGGGAACCCGAAGAATGCAGGAAGTCAACACAACAGCAGACAACATCACAAAGCCGTTGCGCGACATGCAAAAACGCATTTTAAGCGAAAACAGGTCACACATTCCCAACCACGTCATAAAAAATTTCTATCCGTTGATGGATATGAACCTAAGGAAAGGAAACAGCCTCCTTTCATTTGCAGACAGCAATTCAACAATCTATTGCTACGGAAAAGAATTCTTCGACGATCTATGCACAGAACTGCAAAAGGCACGTCATTCCATCAATATGGAATACTTTATATTCCATTCAGATGCCATCGGCAACCGTATAATGGACATTCTGTGCCAGAAAGCACAAGAAGGCATTGAAGTAAAACTCATCTACGACGACTTTGGTTCCATCAGAACGAGCACAAGGTTTTTCAGACGGCTGAACAATGCAGGAGGAAGGGCACGACCTTTCTTTCAAATACGGCTAGGACTTCCACTCACGCTCAATTACCGTAATCACAGAAAACTCACCGTCATTGACAGCAGAATTGCCTATATTGGAGGCATCAACATAGGAGATGAATATCAAAATCAGAGCAAGCGCTACAAGCTCAACTGGCGTGATACAGCAATCCGTTTGACTGGAAGCTGTGTCTTTGACATGCAGACAACATTCTTGACCGACTGGTACTCCCAAGATGCATGGATAAAAAGGACAAAGACCTTGCAAGAAGCAGCACAGTACTTTCCTGTATCGCTCATTACAAGTGTTACAGAAATTTCGGAATTTGACGACGAAGAAAAACTGCTTAAAACAGTATTCGGAAGACAGCACATTCCAACTCAAGTACTTGCTTGCGGACCAAATAATGCCCAAAAGGCAAATATTGAAGATTCCTTCATTCGCATGATAATGAGTGCAGAAAAAAATGTATACATAGAAACTCCGTACTTTACACCGAACGAAGAATTCTACAATGCCCTCAAAATCGCTTCATACACGGGCGTGAATGTCCACATTATCATTCCAGGCACATGGGATAAATTCTACATGAAAGCGGCCTCCTTTGAGTTTGCTCGTGAAATGTGTGCAGATGGAGTACATTTTTACCTGTATCCAGGATTCATCCATTCAAAGATGATAACGGTAGACAAAAAAATAGCTTCGTTAGGAAGTACCAACATCGACAACAGAAGTTTTTCGCTTCATTACGAAGAAAACATTATTTTTTATGATGAAAAATTCACAGGCCGCTGCGAAAGCATTTTTGAACGCGACAGAAAGATTTCCATGCCTGTAACAAAAGAATATTTTGATCAGAAAAGCATCATAAAAAGAGCTTTCTGGTCTTTGTGCAAGCTGTTCTCACCATTCATGTAATTTACAGCACAACTATTGCAATAATTGCGACACAACTATCCAGAAAGTTGTGTCATAAGTCTCTAGATAATCGTGTCACAACTATCGCAATAAATGCGACACAACTCTCTAGAGAATTGCGTCGTAAAACCTTAAGGAATTGCGATGCAAAACCTTAAGGAGTTGTGACGCAAAACCTTAAGGAGTTGTGACGCAAAACCTTAAGGAATTGTGACGCGAAACCTTAAGGAATTGTGATGCAAAACCTTAAGGAATTGTGATGCAAAACCTTAAGGAGTTGTGATGCAAAACCTTAAGGAACAGCAAAATAAAGATCACTCTCTGTATATCCGTTTACATCACGTGCTGTATCAATCTCCCCTACTGTAAGAGTTCCATGCCATGCGGAGCTAGACTCAGAGACAATCAAGCCAGGTTCCCTATACAGATACCAAGTTCCAGAAGCAGATACGCTTACAGTACCTGAGTTTCTAGGAATTGACCTGTAGCCGACCTTACAAGTTGCAGGTATGCTTATAGTGCCTCTAAGCTTGCTGCACAAAAAGAACGCCTTGCAGCCAATTTCTGTAATGCCTGACGGCAAGGTAATTCCTTTAAGACGCTCAGCTGCCGCATCAAATGCATTTGCACCAATTGTTGTTACACTTAATGAAGAAAGATCAAGATTTATGCAGGAACCTGCAGCTGCTACGGCGGATACTATATCGCTAATAGTTCCTGATGTAATCGTTACATTATAAGAGTAAGAGTCAGATTCAAGAGGCTTGAAGTCTGTTGCCGCAAATTCTGTAGCCGTACCAGTGAAAGATGTTGCTGTATACCAGAACCTTGCATAGAAAGTCTTATTTTCTGCATCAGATTTGGCAAACTGCGTTACTTTGCTAGCGGCGGTAAAGTTTGAATCAGTATACCATCCTGCAAACTCATAGCCAGTTGAGCCAGAGTTCATTGTAGGTGTAGGAAGCGTAAAGTTCCCGCTTGCACTGTATGTATAAGTAGTTGCAGCTCCAGTAGGAAGACTTCCCTTAAATGAAGTTCCGACACCGCTATATGTAATGGTATAGCTAGCTGCCGACCATATTGCATAGTACGTCTTGTTTGCAGTGGCATTCGGAATGGTAATAATACAAGATTCAGGTGCAGCTGTAGAGGTTTCTCCCCATCCAACAAACGTGTAACCTGTCTTTGTTAAAGTAGGAGTAGGAACAGTAGCACCATGTGCATACACTGCTGACCTTGAAGTGTTGCCATCACCATCAGCACCTCCGCCATAATTTAAGGCAACTGTGTATGTAGCTGTGTCATAGACAGCATACAAGTCTTTATCTGCATGGATAGCTGTGTTAAAGTCAAAACCAGATGTTGCAGAGGTACTTGCCCCCCAGTAAGAGAACGTATGCCCTACAACAGTTGGAGCTGCAGGCCTTGTTGCAGTGTAACCGTCCGAAACATTTTGCGATGAAATTAGAACTGGGGTGGAAGGGCTTGCCTCTGTAATGGAATAGAAGTTTACTTCCCAAAAATCAAGAGACGAAAGATGTATGACAGTAGTACTGGTTTCACCTTCTTTTATAGTTACCGCTGCAGTACCTTTTGCACCAATAGTGCCAGCCGAGGTTTTGCCATAAGCAGTTACGTCATAATTACCTACAGGAATGTTGGAAAATGTCATTACTTCCCCTGCAGGAGAAGTTTTTGTAGCAGTATATGAGTTTGATTTGATTGTAACGGTAAAACTTGCAATATCTTCGGCAGTATAGTGTCCTGCTCTTGTACCGCCAGAAGGAATTCTTATGGAAAGAGATGTTGCAGAGCCATCCCCACTACCGCTGGCTCCACCAGCACAAGATGCTGCACAAAAACAGATTGCAGTACATAACACAAGAAGAAAGAGGTTTTTTATAGAATTTAAGACTAATTTACCCCCCCCCATTTCTTAATAAAAACTTTAAAATAAACATAAGCAATCCTCCAGAAAAAGACAATTTTTCACTTTACATTTTACAGCAAATTTCAATTCTGTCAAGAAACTAAAATAAGCTGATACAGCTTTGACATAGATGCTAAATGCTGTTATATTAATAGAATGAAACTTTATTCAGGAAAACAAGTCTTAAGAATATCATTATTAGTCACAATACTTGCTGCAGGAACAACAGCATTTGTATGCAATAAAAATAATTCAAAATCTGAACATAAGGCAGAAAAAAAGACCAGCTCAGCGTTACCTGAAGTACAACTAGACAATCAATCTTTATCTATAGAAGAAGATATTGTTTTGGAAACAAACACGCCTGTTTTACAGGTAATCAACGAATCTTCTGCATACACTCAGGATGAAGCACAGAACATTTCAGTTTACGAACGCTGCAACGAAGCAGTCGTAAACATTACCACACAAGTCATGGGCTACAACTGGTTCTATGAACCTGTCGTAACCCAGAGTGGTTCCGGTTCAGGCTCCATCATTGACAAGAGGGGCTATGTCATTACGAACGTACATGTCATTGAAAATGCATCAACAATAACAATCTCGCTTGCTGACGGCTCATCCTATGAAGGTCATGTTATTGGACAGGACAAAGAAAGCGACATTGCAGTCTTAAAGTTTGATCCTCCGTCCACTGTAGAGCTTAAAACAATTTCATTCGGCGACAGCACGAATTTAAAGGTAGGACAAAAAGTCATTGCAATAGGAAATCCATTCGCTTTGGAACGAACCATGACGACGGGCATCATTTCAGGATTGGGCAGACCTATTCAGGAAAGCACAAACGTCATCATACGTGACATGATTCAGACTGACGCTGCCATCAACCCAGGAAACTCTGGAGGTCCTCTGCTGGACAGTCAGGGCCGAATGATAGGCATCAATACAATCATCTATTCTGCAAGTGGCTCTTCAAGTGGTGTTGGATTTGCAGTTCCCGTATCTACAGCACGCCGTGTCGTTGCCGATTTAATCAAATATGGAAAAGTAAACAGAGGCGTCATGCTTGTATCTCTTGTTCAGAATACAAACAGAATTGCTAACTATGTCGGTTATGGAATTTCTACGGGAATGATTGTCAGCAAGGTTCGTTCAGGAAGTGAAGCAGAAAAGGCTGGCATCAAGGGAGGTACAAAAGCAACCCAATATGGACTTTCCTTTAATCCTCAGACAATTTACCTTGGTGGCGACATCATTACTGCAATAGATTCCATTCCAATAGCAAAGCTTGCAGACTATTACAGTGCTTTGGAAAACAAAAAGCCTGGAGATACAGTAACTGTAACAGTATATCGCAATCAAAAATATGAACAGCTAACTGTTGTCCTTGAGGGAGAAGCTTCAGGCACTTCAATATAGCCATGAGGAAGTTTCAAGTCGTTTCAGAATATGAACCATCGGGAGACCAGCCGCAGGCAATTAAAAAACTTGCGGATGGAATCCTAAACGGAGACAGATACCAGACATTGAAGGGTGTTACCGGCTCAGGAAAAACCTTTACGATGGCAAAAATAATCGAAGCTGTCCAAAAACCGACACTCATCATAAGTCACAACAAAACCCTTTCTGCTCAACTTTACAGAGAATTCAAGACTTTTTTTCCAAACAATGCCGTTGAATATTTTGTTTCATATTATGATTATTATCAGCCAGAAGCATACGTCCCAGCACGAGATTTATACATAGAAAAAGATGCCTCCATCAATGAAGAAATTGACAAACTTCGTCTTGCTGCAACTTACAGCCTCATGGAACGCAGGGATGTCATTATAGTTTCAACCGTTAGCTGCATTTATGGTTTAGGTATGCCAGATCTTTACAAGGAAATGCGCACCCATATAGAAAAAGGGCAGGAACTTGACATTCATAAACTTGCAGGCAAGCTTATTTCAGTGCAATATCAGCGCAATGATATGATTTTGGAGCGGGGCAAATTCCGAATACGGGGAGACACGATGGATGTGTTTCCTCCATATATGGAAACAGACCAAGCATACAGAATAGAACTTGATTTTTATGAAATTGCTCGAATTGTCCGTTTTGATGTCATTACAGGAGTAACTATAGAAGAACTTGATGAATTGCAATTATACCCGGCGAAACATTTTGTCGTTCCACAGGAAATGCTGGCAACAGCGGCACAAAGAATTACAGAAGAACTGAACAACCGCGTGGAAGAGCTGAGGGTACAAGGCAAGATGCTTGAAGCCGAACGATTAAAAACCCGCACGACCTATGACATTGAAATGATGAAGGAAATGGGATACTGTTCTGGCATTGAAAATTATTCAGGTCCCATTGCAGGACGCAAGCACGGTGATCCCCCAGCAACATTGCTGCACTACTTTCCCGATGACTTTCTGTGCATGATAGATGAAGCACACGTTACTGTTCCGCAAATAGGGGCAATGTATGAAGGGGATCGAAGCAGAAAACAAAACCTTATCGACTTTGGTTTTAGACTTCCCAGTGCGCTGGACAACAGACCGCTTAAGGCAGATGAGTTCACAAAGAAAATGAATCAAGTCATTTTTGTCACAGCCACACCACGTAAAGAAGAACTGCAAAAATCGACACAAACAGTAGAACAACTCATCCGTCCAACAGGTCTTTTAGACCCTCTTATTGATGTCCGCCCAACAGAAGGCCAGATGCAGGACATCTATAAAGAAGTTCAGGAACGCATAAAAAAGAAAGAGCGTTCTCTGATTCTTACTCTGACAAAGAAAATGGCAGAAGACTTGACAGACTATCTGACAGGTCTTAGCATGAAGGTAAAATACATTCACTCTGAGATTGATACTTTTGAAAGAGTAGAAATCCTAAAAAGTCTTAGAACTGGGGAAATTGATGTCTTGATTGGCATAAACCTTTTGAGGGAAGGCATTGACCTGCCAGAAGTTTCATTCATTGCCATTCTTGATGCTGATAAAATAGGTTTTTTAAGAAGTACGACATCCCTCATACAAATTATAGGACGAGCAGCCCGTAATGCAGAAGGTAAGGTTGTCATGTATGCAGACAGGATGAGTGATGCAATGAAAGAAGCCCTTGACGAGACTAAGCGTCGAAGAAAAATTCAAGAGGCATACAACAAAGAACACAACATTACACCTAAAACAATTTCAAAGGCAATTGAAGACATTCTGGAGCACCAAAAAGCAGAAGCTGCTGCAACTGCAGAAGTGGAAATAAAGGCAATAAAAAAGGAGGCCAATCTGTTTGTTCCGGCACAAAGGCACAAACTTATCGAGGTTCTAAAGAAAGAAATGATGGAAGCCGCCGACAGATTGGACTACGAACAGGCTGCTGCCCTTCGCGACCAGATCATGGATATAGAAAAAACATACGGAAAATAGGAGCCTTTCCGCATCGTTTATGCCAACAATTCCATCAGAGCATCATGATCCACAGCTTTGAGGCTATGCTTGATTTTTTCATACTTGTTCTGGAAATCATGCGGCATGCGGTATTCTTCCAGCATCGCAATTATATTGTCAGCATTGTTAAAATCAAAAGCCATGATAAAATCCTTCAGTGCAGAAAGTGCATCTTGCAAGTCCTTCTGTGAAATTTCCTCTCGAGTGTCTTCTTTTACCGTACAAGTTCCCGTTTCCTTTCCTAAAAGAGCTCCGATGAGCGGCTTATAAGCAAGATAATCTTCTACAAGTTTAGGAGTCAGAGCTTGTATTTCATCAAAATTTTTTTCATTTCCACATTTTTCAAGATACAGGGATCTATTGGACAAATCTTGAGCCCCCATTAGCCGTGCAGAGTTCTTCAGGGCATGAACTTGAACCGTATATTCCCGAACATTTTGCTCTTCTGCAAATTTCTTAATCTTTTCAGCCTGATCTTCTATCATCTCATAGAAATTTTCCGCCACAGACAAAAAGTTATCCATGCCGCCACAAAATTTCAAGGCATCGTTTATATCGATTTTAAAACGCTTAAAGAAGAACGTAGCCAAATCGATGGATACGGATGACGTTTCAGAAGACCGCTCGTCCTTTGAATCAACAAATCCTGCATCACCTTTGTGCAACACTTTTTCAGCAGGAAGATATTTTACAATCATCTTTTCAAGTTCTTCACTAGCAACAGGCTTGCTCAAGTAATCGGTAAATCCTTCCTTAATGTAATTTTCTCTTGCGCCAGAAACAGCATTAGCCGTCAAGGCAATTGCAGGAGTCTGCTCGCATGCATTGTCTGGACAGTCGTTGAGCAGGTGATATGCCTCTACTCCATCCATCTCTGGCATTTGATGATCAACAAACAATATGTCATATTTAGTGTGACGGGCTTTTTCAATGAATTCTTTTCCGCTGCTTGCTGTTTCAATCTGAATGCGAGTTTTCTTAAGCAAACCGCAAATGACAGACAAGTTAACAGAAATGTCATCAACAACAAGTATAGAAGCAGTAGGGGCCTGAAAACTTTCTTGATACTCTTTTTGCTCAATATTCTGCTTGTGTCGTTCATTAAAGTTGCCCATAGCAGCCCAGTCAACAATTTTTTGGCTGAGGGAAAATGAAAATTCGCTTCCTTTGCCGTATTCACTTTTTACATTAAGCTGAGAATCCATCAGGAACAAAAGTTTCTTTACAATATTGAGTCCAAGACCTGTTCCCTCGATACTACGGTTTCTCATTTCCTCCATACGCTCAAAGGGAGAGAACAAGCGCGGCAAATCTTCGCTCTTCATACCAATACCAGTATCAGATACTGATATGTTCATTGTGATGGATAAGTCATCACGTTTTTCCCATCCAATATTCAAGACAATAAAGCCTTCGTTTGTATACTTTACAGCATTAGTCAGAATATTAATGACACATTGCTTTATGCGGTTTTCATCGCCATTTAAGCGATAAGGCATGGTAGGATCAATATTTACGACAAGTTCCAGATTTTTCTTTTTGGCACGAGGCAAAATCATATTCAGAATATCATTAATCATGGATGACAAATCATAGTCAGCCTCTATAATCTCCATCTTTCCCGCTTCAATCTTTGAAAAATCCAGAACATTATTTACAAGAGAAAGAAGGACTTTACCAGAACTCTGAATATTGCTTGCATATTCCTTTATATTTGCATCTTTTGTTTCCCTAAGAATCATTTCATCCAATCCAAGAACAGCATTGATTGGTGTACGAATTTCATGTGACATACTCGAAAGGAATTCGCTTTTTGCTTTGTTTGCAGCATTGGCCGCTGCTGCCATCTGCTCAAGTTCCGTTGTCGTAGCTTCAAGAAACTTAACAAGACGTTGCGCAAGTGGTATGACAACATTGTCATTTTCCCAGTCAGACTCATCTTCTTGATCCAGCTGACGATGTCTTGCAAGAGCTTCGACCAAGTCTTTATGCTTTAGATCACCTTCCCTCATTCCCACAGAAACAAGAGATGCATTTAAAACACCGCCACCGCCATTTTCATCCAGCATGAACTCAGCAGAACCATATCCATGGCTATAATTTGAATTTACACATTCATAGCACGATAATTCTCGCTCAGAATCCTCCTTGAGAAACGAAGTGCGCAGCACACAGACAAAAAGCATCAAAGCCTGTGATTCGAATTCATTCAGGGCAATACTGTCATTAAGTGTTTCCATCAGGATATCATGCAAGTTTCCATAACTGAACTGAATCTTTTCACCTTCATAAATGTCACCGGAAAACACAACATTATTTCCATCAAGCTCAGTAGCACCTATGCGCCCTACTTTTACACCCTTTCGATCTATGACAAGAGGGAAGTCTGCACTATTTTGCCTAAAATATTTGTTTGGCAGTACGCCCAAATATTTACGGTAAATGTCAGTAGCTGGAGCATCATCAATTTTGTAAACCCAGGAGTTGCGAGCTTCGGTAACCGTCATTTTTTTTCCAAAAGGTTTCCATCCAAAATTATAACCTACTTTAATGTGAAGGTTTTCTCCACGGAATATAACAACAATGATACCATAATTGTACAGTTCATCTGAAAAAATATACGGAACAGAAGACACATTTGTCATGTCCTTTACACTTGCCATCATTCCAAAAAAAGGAATATGTGATTCATAGCTTGAAACCGCAGTAAAAAAATCGGAAATTGCAAGAGAATGACCAGCTCCAAAAACCAATGCCCCTTTTGCATCATCAGTCCTAAGCAATTCTTCCCCGATTATGTCACCAACAGAAAACGGGTCTTCATTCGTACAGTCAAAATGATGAACAGTAAAGCTGGTTTCATCGAAAAAAAGAAAACTGCAAAGAGTTCCATTTGATTCATTCCATGAAGAAGAATTCCCTGAAGACGTTGTCAATCCAACCAAAACGATATCAGGAAGTTCCTGTTTTACAGTATTAATTATAGATTGAATGTAAAAAGAGTCTGAACTGGATTCATATATCTGCAAAAGCTTATTTTTAGAATTACGGTATGCATCCTCAGTTTTTACAGAACAGATAAGTTGAAAAAATTCTCCCATTCCATGAACAACACGCGTATATTGAATCACTGGCAGATACTCCCTTTCTAATGCAAATACAACTATGAGACATGTCAAAATGCAATGCACATGCATTTTGACATGCCTTTGAATTAAACAACGATTTTTAAGATTGTCAGTTATGAATTAAAGCTCTTATGACTGCAAATACTATCTGCCCTTAAAGAAATCATCTATCTTTTGAATAAGCAACTCTGGTTCTTGATTTTTCAACAGATATTTTTCCGGTTTTGCAGAAAGAATCTTCAATACGGTATCCTTATCATCTTTTGATGTAAGGAAAATGACCGGAATTAATGCCGTGCGAGGATCATTTTTCAACATTTCAAACACCTGCAAGCCTGATGCTCCCGGCATTTCATAGTCAAGCAAAATCAAGTCGATTCCCTGCTGATCCTGAGTAAGGAATGAAATTGCATTTATGCCCGAAGTAACAATGGAAACATCATATTTTTTTGAAAAGAGATTATTCATTGCACGCAGTGCAGTAGCATCATCATCAACAACGAGTATCCTTTTCCGTCCCGCATTCGGACCGTTATGAAGCTGAAGGTTCTTCAGCTTGCCCAAAATATCAGGAACATTGACGGGTCTGGTAAAACTGGCAGTAACCATCGTCTTTGGAATAAATTCATTTACGGCATTTATTTCAGTCTCATTGCCAATCAGATACAACACACGGTCTTTCATATCTTCCGACATCTTGTTCTTTAAAAATTTCATCGTCCCGCTGAACAAAGTTGTATTTCCTTCCAAATATACCATGAAAATATCAGGAAGTGGCTCTAGCAACTGAATTTCGACTATGTCCGGCTGAGTAGTGATGACTTCAAAACCAATATCTGAAATACTTTTTATTAACGTTTTTACAAGAAAATTAGCTTCCGTGCAAACAAGTAAAATTTTATTATCCATAAAGACCGTCCTTTTCTTTTATTATATCACACTATTGATTATTATGGTAAAAAAAATCACTTATTTTTGTTCTATTCCTGAAATTAAAGTTCTTTCAACCCTATCAATGACTTCATCTGGTGTACTTGCCCCAGCTGTAATGCCAACAACCCCCATTGCGTAGAATTCTTCGGGAATTTGCATCTCATTTTCGATTAATGCAGAACGACAGATAGATACAGCAGTTTCATACAACCTTCTTGTATTTGCAGAATTTTTTCCACCAATAACAAGAATTCCATCAACCTGCCCTGCCAAATCTTTCAACGCATTCTGTCGTTCTAATGTTGCAGAGCAAATGGAATTAAACACAACAAGACCTGCATTTTTTGACTTTAAGACATTTGTAATTTTTTCAAATTCCTCAGGACTAAATGTTGTCTGTGCAATAAGTACTGTTTTTTCAGGAACAGAAAGCGTGCATGCCTCGTCAAAATTTTGCACAACAAAAGTAGGAACGGAATGTTCCTCTGCAAAACCAATGATGCTCGTTACCTCACCATGATTCCTGTCGCCAGCAATAATGACAGCATAACCTTTCGAACTCCATTCTGAAGCCCTTTTTTGGCTTAGATGGACACGAGGGCAAGTTGCATCAACAATCTGTACAGATGCCTGTTCCAGTTGACGCATGACAGAAGGTGTTGTTCCATGGGCTCTGATTATTACAATCGACGATGAGTCGGCGGATGTAACAGTTTCCTTAGACAAAACCTGCAAGCCTCTGTCTTTAAGATTGCTCAGAACAGTCGGATTATGAATGAGGGGGCCCAGAGTCCATATTTTTTTTTCAAAGGCTTCATTTTCACGCAATGATTTTTCTGCGGCATCAACTGCCCTGCGGACTCCCATGCAATAGCCAAGAACAGCAGCACGAATAACTTTCATGCAAAAAAGTATACTGTAGTGGGGAAAAAAAATCCACTGTGAAAAGCCACAGTGGATTTCATACTAACCGATTTGAAAACTGATTAGTTAGATGACATTGTCACTACATTGCTAGAAGCAGCAGCTGACTTGCTCTTTTTTGCACCATTCTGAGACTTTCTTCGCATGAAAGAAATGAATCCTGAACTGATGAATATAGATGAATAACAACCAGAAATAAGACCAATTGTCAAAACAATTGCAAAGTCGCGAATGCTTCCTGTTGTAAAGACAAGCAATGAAATAGAAGCAAACAACGTAGTAACTGTCGTGATGATAGAACGAGAAAGAGTGTCATTCAGAGACTTATCCAAAACAGTATTGAAATCCTTGGACGACTCAACCTTCAGGTTTTCGCGTACACGGTCAAGAATAACAACCGTAGCATTTATGGAATAACCGAAGATAGTAAGGATTGCAGCAAGTGTTGTTGTAGAAAATTCCACCTGAATAAAACTAATAAACGTAAACATAATAAGACAGTCATGAATCAATGCAATGACAGCGCCCAAAGCAAAATCCCATTTAAAGCGGATTGCAGCGTATCCCCAAATAAGGAACAGCGTCAAAATTGTCAAGAGTACAGACTTTCCTGCAAGGCTGCTTGAAAAACTAGATCCAACAAAGTCAGTCTTTATAATTGCAACATTGTTTGCGCCAAATTTAGACTGAAGCGTATTCAAAATGGAATTCTGCAACGTCTGGCTTGAAGCAGAATCATCTGAAATTTTTGCACGAATCTGAAAACTTCTGTTGCCTTCAGTTCCAAGCTGCTTAATTTCAACATTCTGATCCTTCAGGAGGTCACGAAGCTCATCAATGGAAACAGCAGTCGTTCCAGAAGAAACATACAAGCGGAACGGAACATCTGATGAAAGGCGAGCCGTTACCGCATTGTTTGTAAATATGCCATAGGTATCTGCATCGCCAAACTTTTTAACAGTTGCAGTTATGCCATCAACCTTGTTAAGAGAGGCAGCCAGAGAGTCAATTGTTGGATTCTGTCCATACGTAAATGTACGGGTTTCATTTTCTGCACCAACACCACTGATAACAACATCAAGAGATGTCGAAGTAGCATCTACACTTACCGTTGCAGAACCTTTATATGTAATTTCCATGGCAGCATCAGCAATGCGAACTTCTTCAATAAGTCCAGGCTGAAAATCAATACCAAAATTGATACCACGGACAAAAAGGCTTACTATACCACACAGTATAATGACAGCACTTGTAATAGCACAGCCAAGGAATGCCTTGCTGAATTTAAAATTTCTATTCATTACTTTAACCTCCAGCTTATGCTCATTCCTTTTCTTTTCATGACCTCAGTATTAAAATCGAAGATAAGACGAGAAACAACAAGAGCTGTAAATACTGTAGAAACAACACCAATTGCAAGGCTTACTGCAAATCCCTGAATAGAACCTGTACCAAGCATTGTCATAAAGAATGCTGCAATGAATGTCGTGATGTTTGAGTCCATAATTGCAGAAAAAGCATTATCAAAACCAGCACTTATAGAAGCAGCCCTATCTTTTCCAAGCCTCAACTCTTCTTTTATGCGTTCAAAGATAATGACGTTTGCATCAACAGCCATACCAATCGTAAGAATCATACCTGCAATGGTAGGCAATGTAATGGTAAGATTAAATGCACTCAAAATACTGAACATTATGTACATATTCAGCACCTGTGCTACACAGGCATTGAATCCTGCACCCTTATACCAAATGAGCATAAAGAGCATGATGGCAACAAGACCAACAGCCAAAGCAAAGATTCCCTGCTTTACGGCAAGATCTCCAAGAGACGCACCGATAACCTGCTGACTTTCAACAGAAAGAGGAACATCGAGCCATGCAGTCTGCAAAACTTTTTCAAGGTTGCGAGCTTCCTGCTGTCCGAAACCTGTAATGGCAACCTGTCCACCTGTAATGGCAGTCTGAATGGTTGCATTGGACTTAATCTTATTGTCGCTCAAGATGGCAAGACTCTGATGAATGTGTTCACCTGTGAATTCTCCGAAAATCTTGGCACCCTCTGCATCAAGCGTAAAGTTTACAGAAGGCTTGTTTGTCAAGCTTTCTGTACCAACTGTTGCAGATTTAATATGCTTTCCATCAAGAACAATTTCTTTTTTTACAACGAGATAATTGACACGCTGATCAAGTCCGTACTCATCAGTCATGTAGTAGCCGAACACCTCATCATCATCAGGAATAATAGAAGGATCTACAAGCCGTCCCGAAGAATCAAAAGTGCTGTCAGGATGCTGGGCATAGAACAACTGGAAAGCCTGTGTTGCATCATCATCAACCAAGCGGAAATTCAAAATGCCACGCCCCTGAATAATAGAATTAATCTGATCAGTTTCAGCACTTCCAGGAAGTTCAATGTAAATGCGATCTTCACCCTGCTGACGAATTGTAGGAGATGAAAGGCCAAAGCGGTCAATACGACTCGTAAGGGTATCGATAGCCTGCTGCATTGCGGCCTGCTTTAACGAATCAGTATCTGCAACAGCAGCATTTCCTTCCTGAGACTTTACAACAGCATCAAGGTCTGCACGAACAATAACGTTCATACCGCCGCTCAAGTCGAGACCAAGCTTTACAGAATTCTTATAATTTTTCTTGTTCTTTAAGATTTCATCCCTAAAGCGACCTTCAATGACACTCTGCAAAGCAGCTTGTGAAGGGAAAGAAGCCAGAGCATCGTGCAAAGTCAAAGGAGATGGAACTTTTTCACCCATATCCTTATAATTCTTTACAACATACTTCTTTAACCATTTCTGATTTTCAGAAAGTTCAACTTCAGGATAAGATTTCACCTGAAAAACAAGATTCTTTACTTCGGATGCAGCCTTCTGGCTGGAATAATCCTTAATGTTCTCAAGAGAACTCAAGGCAAGAGCCTGCTGTTCTTTCGGAGTGCGTGCATACCACTGAATTGATGGCCAGAGGAACACAAAACACATTGCCAGAACAGCAATAATAATAACAAGACGACCTCTTTTACTCATCTTTCTTTTCCTCAACTTTTGATTCGCCTTCAGAATTTTTCTTTCCAAACAAAGACTTCTTTTCTGCAGGAGCAGACTCCTGTTCAGGCTTGTCAGTTACAACACTTGCAATAGCTGTACGGTTAAATTCAATCTTTGTGCTGTCATCAACCTTTACAACAACAACATTTTCCTTTACGGAACTCACCGTTCCATGGATTCCACCGATTGTAATAACCTTGTCTCCTTTTTTAAGGGCATCAAGCATCTTCTGGGTTTCCTTCTGCTTCTTGCTCTGAGGACGAATCATCAGAAAATACATAATCAAAATGATTAAAATGAATGGCACAAAGGTTGCCAATGTGCTTACTCCAGCAACAGAAGCATCACCTGAAGCTGCAGTCTGGAGGAATAATGGTAAACAAGACATAGATTAGTTCCTTCTTTTTTAAAGTTTAAAAATCAGTAAGTTAGAATATCATTATTTTTTGTGCATGGCAAGTATATAGACGGGATTTGTTCATACAAGATTTAGGCGACCTCTAAAAACTGCAATGTTTTGAAACCAACAGTCGAGCAAAGGCTTTGCCTCAACAAAGTTATTACAACTGAGTTGCCATGGGGCAAAACGCAACGGCACACAGAGGTTGCCAACACATTACGATTTTTTTACGGCACGAACAAGCCTTTACTTTTTCAAAAGGACATCCAACTCTTCGTTCTTTGCAAGTGCATTTGAATCAACAGGGTTTAAGGCAACAACCTGCCGCAAATAATACTGAGCACGCTTCCAGTCTTTTTTGTTGTAATACACCTGATACAAGCGATACAATGCATCGCTATTGCGAGGGTTGTTCGTAAGGCTCGTCCTTAAATTTTCAAGGACAGACGCTTCATCACCGTACAAAAAGCTCTTTTCATAGAACAAAAAGCTTTTCATCTCGGAATCGGCCCCTGCCACAAGAACATTTATCAGTTTTTCAGCTTCGGAATCCTGTCCAGAGGCTACAAGCACTTTAACACTGGCTTTCTGAACGCCAACATTCTGAGGTTCCTTTGCAAACAGAGCTTTTGCAAGTTTTGAAGCTTCATCAGATTTGCGACATGCCAGACAAATATCAATATGCAAACAAAAATCTTCTATAGTAGCATACGATTTCTGGACAACCTTGTTGCTCAACTCATAGGCCCTTGCATACGAACCAGCTTTATTCAGCTCATTGATGCATATTTTCGTTGCATCCCTATTGTTGCTGTCGTTCTGCAACACCTTCATTGCAAGTTCCAAGGCAGAACAACCTGCAATGGGCATGTTCGCCTCAGATGCTACCGCGGCCGCATACAGCATAACGTCGCAATCATCAGGATAGGCATACAAAGCTTTTCCTATTGTTTCTGCTGCAGAATTATTGTTTTTGTTCCATTCTTTCTGCAACTTGGCTCTCAGCAGATAATAATCCTTTGAAACAGAACCACTGCGAGAATAGGCATCAAGCAAAGAAGAAACCTTGACATAATCACTGCTTTCCATTGCTATCTTTGCCCTTATAAGGACATAATCAAAGCTGTCAGGGGCAAGCGTCAAAATCTTTGCAGCATACTCATTGGCCTTGTCAAGGGAACCGTCTGCATAATATGCATTGCAGACAAGCTTGAGTGCTTCAACATGCTGAGGTTCAAGAGCCAATAGACGCTCCCCCAGCGACAATGCAGATTCATAGTCCTGCGAGATGCTGCAAGCCTTTAATCCGTACAACAATATTTCCTTGTTTGAACCGTCAGATTCAAGTGCTTTTGAAAAACAGGAAAAAGCACCTGCATAATTCGCTTTCTGATACAGAAAAACACCCATAAGATAATTTGCAAGTGCAGAAGATTCACGTAGCTTCAAGGCCTTTGAAAGAGAAGCCTCAACCTTCTCGTTGTATTCAGGTTTCAATCCTCCCGTCAGAACAACAAGACTCGGCAAGACCAGAGAAAGAAAGTCCTCATTTTTTATTTTAACATCAAAAATTCCGCTTGCAGCACTATATACAGTATTCGTATAGGCATCTGAACGTGAAAATTCAGGGACACCCCATGTAACAGGCTGAGACGGCCATGCAACCTGCATAATGGCCTGACACAAATAAAGGAGAATCTTTTCTTTTTCAGTATAGCTTTCCTCAGCAGTCCTGTGAAGCAAAGTAGTTGCAAGCTTAAGGGAATGTGGGGAACCATCTTCAATCAGAGCCATGATGCGAGGCGGAATAGAAGAAAAATACTCCTGAGACTTTCTTGCAGATTCAGGAATGGGAATGCTTACCGCCCCTGCTGAATTATTCTTAGACGAAGCTTTCTTGCTTTTTTTTGATGCAGCAAAAGCAGAATCTACATTCATGCACAGTACGGCAAAGACAATCAGAATGGAATGAACAAGACTCCTTTTCAGCATTCATCATCTCCTTGAACAAGGGAATCATCCTCCATGTAAGGAAAGTTCTCGTTTCCCGACTGCTGGAGAAGAAAAATACAAATAAGGATTACGCCGCCCAAAATAATAAGCAGCGGCCACCATTTAAGCATAAAATGCCTGAACGTAAAAGGAAAGACATGCATTGAAAACATCAAAAACACGAATCCCAGCACGCACATCACAATAGCAGGAAACAGATATACCGACCGTATCCTGCGGAATTTATAGAAAACGGAGGGCATCAAGGAAATGCCGCATCCTATCATTATTGTCGGCCACATTTCCCTGAACGAATAGGGGATAATATGAGTATCTATCAGCAGAAAGACAATCCCCATGAGCAGCGCAAAAAGTCCTGCAAATATAGTATACCCGTTTTCTGTAAAAGCAAAGGAAACAAACAAAAAGACAGAACCTATCACCATGAAAAAAACGGGACGAAACGCAAACACGCGAGTTGCATGTTCAGAATGATCTACCAGAAGGAAAATTCCAGCAAGTATAAGGAACAAACCCAACGCAAGTACACAATTTGCAAAAGATTTCGTTTTGTCTCTTTTCCCCATAACTATCAGAAAGCTCCTGTCACATGTCCTTCATACTCAAACCGATACTATTATAATACGAAATTTAGTTCTTGCCAATAATTTTTAGCTTTGCTACAATTAAAACATGCAGCCGCCGAAAATAGTTACAAGACTATCACTTGTCCTTACATTCTTTTTGCTGACCTGTTGTTCGCAAAACAATATTTCAAAAAGCTACAAACAGACGCAATTGCAGCTTGAAGCCCAACTCCAGAACCCCGATTTATCTACAGAAACTCAATTCGGCATAATCAACCAGATTGCAAAGAATATGCATGCCGTCAAAGACTACCATTCACTCATTCTTTTTCTGACAAGCTGGGTAGAAAAACATGAAACCGATCCATACAATGCATACTGGCTGCTCATGACTGCAAATGCGTACCTTGAAACAGATGCCGCACCGGTGGCCTCCTATTATTTTGAAAGAATAATCCGAAATTATCCAGATTTAATCGTACAGGAAAAATCCATTCATTTTTTAAGCCTTCAGCAACTCATACAGATCAGTACAGAACCTGCAAACAGAATCAAATACTTCAACCAATTGATTACGCAGTTCCCCAATGACGTAAGCATTACGGAAATGTATTACCGTCTGGCGCTTGAATACGAAAAAGAAGGCGAATGGGCCCAAGCAATCAGAACATACACCCTGTTCGTAAACAGGGACGATGCAGCAACCATCCAAATTCCAGACATTCCAAATGCGTATCAGACCGCAAAACAGCTCATAGACTTTAACAAATCATCAAAGGACTGGACATTTGAAACAATCGATGACCTGACAGCAGCAATCAAAAATGCAATTTCAAGCTATGATTACCGAAAGCTCGACTCCTACAAGTCAAAAGTCAATTTCTTTGCCATGTCATGGCAGCAAGATGAAAACGCCGACAATGCCCAAAGTTCTTTTTCCATGAGGTCGTACATGCGCGGCAACAAAATTCACTACGAAAACGACATCGACAGCATATCTTCGCCGACCGAAGCCTATCTTCGCACATGGGGATGGAACAGCTACATTCATGTTTGGTATCTTTATTTCAGGAAAGTCAATTTTCCTGCCGATCCTGAAATACATGGACGCTGGGAATGGGCCGGCATCTATTATGGCGAAAAACTTTAAGGGAACTATGAGCAAGAGATACACATCCATCATCCTATTTTTTACAATTCTTTCCTTCAGTTTGTTTGGTGCAAATGCAAACAAAAAGGTTGCCAATATAAAAGCAGTAGATGTAGAAGCACAGGCATCCGATGCAAAAGCAGCAGATTCAAAGGCAGCAGATGAAGTACAACCTGACGAAACAAATCAAGAACAAGCAGGAACGCCATTGGAAAATCTGGAACTGCTTTCTTCGCACGAGCTGTCAATTCCTGACACGGCAGAACCCTCTGAGTCTATTCTCGCCTCTTCCAATACAAACGTACAGCGCAAGGAACTGGAAATTTGGGGGGCAGACCATCCTCTTTCCGTAAAATTCAGGGAACAAAGCCTGAGCGAGCGCAACAAAAAATGGATCATACAGGCTCTCAACCGATCCACACCGTACAGACCATACATTCAAAAGCGCCTTAAGGAACTAAACCTGCCGTCCATACTGCAATACCTGCCCATAGTGGAGTCCTATTACAATGTCAATGCAGTGTCATCAGCAGGGGCAACCGGCATCTGGCAGTTCATGACCAATTCCATGGAGCCGTTCCTGAAAAAAAACACATGGTATGATGACAGAAGAGATCCGTGGAAAAGCACTGATGCTGCACTGGCAAAGCTTTCCGACAACCTAAAGCAATTCAAGGACTGGCCGCTTGCAATTGCAGCTTACAACTGCGGTTCAGGAGCAATGTCAAGAGCCATCAAGAAAAACCCTGGAAAAGATTTCTGGTATCTTGCAGAAAACAACATTTTAAAATCCCAGTCATCGCAGTATGTACCAAAACTGCTGGCAATTGCAGACGTCATTGAAAATGCAGAATATTATGGAGTTCCTGAGATAGCAGAAGCCGCAAACATCATAAACGAGACCGAAGAGCCCCAATACGACTTTTTAATCACAAACGGCATGTACAGTTTTGCACAGATAGCAGAACTTGCAGGCATAGAAGAATCCGTCATCAAGGAGCTGAACCCTGCAATCCTTAGAAACTGTACGCCGGCACGCATGGAATACACACTGCGAATGCCATCGGGAACAACAGAGGGTCTTGACCAAAAGTTAAAGGATGCCGGAGCACCACCAGATGCCATTGTCTATACGGTTGTAGAGGGCGACACCCTTTGGGGCATAAGCAGAAAATACAAGCTCACAGTGGAAGATTTATGCACAGTCAACAACATACGCGAAAAAGACATCCTGCACCTCAAGCAAAAGCTTATCATTCCCATTTTTAAGTAGCATGCACGTAACAAATCATTAGCTTTTAACTTTTAAGTATATAAGTCCGATATAATAAAAGAGGAATACCAAATGAACAAGAAACTCATCAGCTCCATTCTTGCATTCTGCCTTGCATTTCAGGCAGCTGTGTTTGCAGAGGATCTGCTTTACTATACAAAAGATGATGAAGCCGCAGCAAAACAGGCTGCAGCACTGACAGCAAACGTATCTGAAGAGGATGCCATTATGGCTTCCAGAAGCAAGATTGACTGGTCAAAGAAAACATTCACTTCAAATGTTTCCCTTGACACAGTAAAAGCAGGAATTCCCATGCCAAGCGGCAAATCCACCTCATTAAACAAAATTAAAATGGAGCTTCCACTTCTTGTAAAGGAACCGTTGCTTTCCATCTATGTAGACGACAACAGAACTCTGGGGGATCTTGTCCTTGATGGTACAATCACCCTTGACGAGCTTACAAGAATCATTGACAACTCATCACAGACTCCTGCTTTTTTTGAAAACGGAACGAGCAACCTTCTTACTCAGCATACCTTGAAACTGCAGGAAATAGGCTCTCTCCTTGTCCGCCACCACAATCCATATACACAGCAAAAGCCTATCCAGCGCATTTCTTCGCGTGCCTACTCTGGCATTGTCATTGATGCTCGAGGCATACTTCCTGTACAGGGTGAATACGTTGAAAGCGATGTTGAACCATGTCTTTTTCCTAAAATCTGGGACGAAAACATGACTTTGGTATATGAACGCAACATGGTTCTGCCTGAAATTGCAAAAAAACAAGGCATTGTCTCATATTTTACAGACAAAACAGCTAAGAATTATGAATCGCGCGTGGGTTCAGATCCATTGTGGATAACTGCAAAAAAAGTATACGGCGTATACCGCTGCGATCCTGTCATTTCTCATGACGACTACCTGAGGATTGCAACAGTTCCCGAAAACCTCAAGCTCCTTAAAGAAGGAAAAATTGTCGTCCTGCTAGGCAAAGAAAAGATTGTACACAATGTCAGTGCCCCGGAAAAGAATACAACATATTACGCAGATTTCAGGCACATGCAATATGTCTTTGAAAATGCCGTAGAAGACACTGTCATAAAAGATGCAGGACCTGGCGTTCAGATTACCGTTCAGAACCTGAAATTCAAGGCTGATTCTGCAGAACTGCTTTCAGATGAAAAAGACAGAATAAACCAGATTGCAGCCCTCATAAAAGAGACAATTGCAAACGGACACTACACGATTATGGTTGAAGGCCATACTGCCGACGTAAACAAACCTGCAGGACAGCTGACGCTCAGCATTCAGCGAGCACAAACCATAATCCAGCAGCTGAGTTCACAAGGCATTGACAACAACCTGTTTACATACCGCGGATTTGGAGGCACCAAACCAGTAGCTTCCAACGACACTCCAGAAGGAAGGGCTGCAAACCGCCGTGTAGAAATAATCATTATACCAAGAGATTCTTTCGTTCAACGAAGATAAAAGAATCCACGAAAAATCGCAAAGACGAGTTTTTTCGCGGTGAGTCCTTTAAACAGCAACAGGTAATCGAATAGTTCCGGTTACCTGTTTTTTTCATTCAAACCATTTTTGACAAAAGGCAAACGCCTTCTATCAATGCTTCATGTTCAAGAGGTGCAATGCGTGCATACAGAGTATCGGGCGTATCGCCCTCGCAGACGGGAACCTTTTTCTGACACAAGATTTTTCCCGTATCGCACCCTTCATCAACCAAATGCACCGTACAACCACTTTCTTTTTCGTGTGCAGCAAGGACTGCTTCATGTACATTATGCCCCCACATTCCTACTCCGCCAAACTTAGGCAAAAGGGCAGGATGCAGATTAACAATCTTATTCCGATACACGGAAAGAATTTCACCACCCAAAACAGAAAGATAGCCGGCAAGCACAATTGCATCAACTTTATATGAAGGACATGCAGCAAGAATGGCATCTGACACCGCAATCCTCTTTTGGTCGCGTGTTGCTTTTTCTGCAACATCCTTTCCCATCACGGAATACGGACTCCGTATCAAAGCAGGAATTCCTGCATTCTTTGCCCTTTCCAGTGCATAGGCATTTTTTGTATTGGAGACAACAAGAACAATGTGGAATGGACATGATTCATTGTCCCTTTCATAGTCGATGAGAGCCTGAAGGTTCGTGCCACCTCCAGACACAAGAACAGCAATGTTCATCATAGGGCAACCACAGCTTCAATTTCGCACAGAGCACCAGCAGGAAGGGCAGATACGGCAACACAGGATCTGGCAGGCTTGCTCACAAAGTACGATGCATACACCGAATTGAATTCGGCGAACGTCTGAATGTCTGTCAGAAAACATGTTGTTTTCACGACCGCAGAAAAATCCGTACCGGCAGCAGTCAAAACAGCCTCAATATTCTTGCAAATCTGCTCCGCCTGTTCCGTAACATTTTTTCCTTCTATTTCAGAGGTTTCAGGATTAATCCCAATCTGTCCAGAAAGATACAAAAAACCATTTGATTCCACTGCCTGAGAATACGGCCCCAATGCAGCAGGAGCTTTATCTGTAGAAATCTTTTTCATGCTATTACTCGCTCACAAATTTAGTCATCGCCTTGCAGCCCTTGAATTCACCCTTAATGGGCTTGTCCGTATGACCGACATATCCAATTTCATAGGCGACCATGTCCTCAATGCCATCCTGATGATATTTTTTTCCGCGGGAGTTGAACATCTTGCGTATGGCAGCAGCATCTTTTGCCTTTACCGCAAGAACGAACCCTATTCCCATGTTGAATGTAGAGAACATATTGTTCTTGTCTGCACCGCGGCGTACCAGCTCGTCAAAAATGGCAGGAACCTTCCAGCTGTCCTTTTTAATGACAGAACACAGCTGCTCTTCACCTTCTGCTGCATGAGGATACATGCGCGGAAGATTTTCATAGAATCCACCACCCGTTACATGCACCATTCCATGCACGGAAGAACGGTATTTCTTAAGGACATCCATGACAGGTTTCACATAGATGCGCGTTGGAGTCAAAAGGACTTCGCCAATCGTTTTTTTCGTTTTAACGCCATCAACCTCAAATGGTTCGTCAAAATCAGTTACAAGACGGCGAATCAGAGAATAACCGTTGGAATGTGCACCTGTAGAAGAAAGACCAATCAGAACGTCTCCTTCCGTTATTTTAGAACCATCGATAATGTCCTTTTTATCTACAACCCCAACGCCAAAGCCTGCAAGATCATATTTTCCCTCATCATAAAAATCAGGCATCTCCGCAGTCTCGCCGCCAAGCAATGCACAACCTGTCTGAACACATCCGTCAGTCACCCCCTTTACAAGCTCACCTGCAATTTTTGCATCAAGCTTGCCACATGCAATGTAATCAAGAAAAAAAGAGGTCTGAACTCCAGAACACAAAATGTCATTCACGCTCATAGCTACACAGTCAATGCCAACAGTGTCATATTTCTTCATCTTAAAGGCAATGTCAAGTTTTGTACCAACTCCGTCAGTACCACTTACCATTACAGGGTTCTTCATCTTTTTTGGAACAGCAAACATTCCGTTAAATGCTCCCAGTTCCGTAAGCTGACCGGGTATGCGTGCGCGTTCAGACTGCTTCTTGTACTTGTCTACCGCCTTGTAACCCTCGTTTACATTGACACCTGCTTTCTTGTAATCAACCTTTCCTGCCATGATATGACTCCTCTGTCTATGGTATTTTTTCTATGTTAAGCGTCTTTTACAACCGCTTTCCGTTTATTTCACCGGGAACTGATATAGGGTATTCCCCTGTAAAACAACCCTTGCAAAACCCGTATTTTTCGGGATTACATGAGCGACACGCCTCAAGCATCCCTTCTGCACTGATGAACGCAAGAGAATCTGCTCCTATTTCTTCACAAATTTCCGCCTCGTTATGACTGCTGGAAATAAGCTCTCTGCGTGTCGGAGTATTAATGCCAAAATAGCACGGAGCTTTTACTGGTGGCGATGAAATGCGGAAATGAACTTCTTTCGCTCCAGCCCTACGCAAAATCTGCACCAAACGACGGCTTGTTGTGCCCCGAACAATAGAATCGTCTATTACGACAACTCTTTTTCCTTCTACAACAGAACGAACTGCATTCAATTTTACAAACACAAGGTTTTCCCGTTCCTTCTGTGTTGGCGCAATAAACGTACGCCCAATATACTTGTTCTTTATAATGCCCATGGCATAGGGAATGTGGGCTTCTTCTGCGAAGCCCTGAGCCGCACTCAATCCTGAATCAGGAACGCCGACGACAACATCAGCAGGAACGAAACTTTCGCGAGCAAGACATGCCCCCATGCGGATTCGCGCCTCCGTTACCGGGATGCCGTCAATTACGCTGTCAGGGCGCGCAAAGTAAATGTATTCAAACACACAGGTACGCTTTGACGTGCGCTCCCCGAATTCAAAAGACAAAACACCGTCTTCATTGATAATGACGATTTCACCAGGCTGAATGTCACGGACAAATGTACCGTTCACGGCATCGATGGCACAGCTTTCACTGGCAAGAATCCAGCCTCCTTCTACCGTTCCCAGACAGAGCGGACGAATTCCATTAGGGTCTCTTGCACCAATCAGACACTTTTCAGTCATGACAACAAGGGCAAAAGACCCCTTTATCATCTGTATGGTATCCGTCAATGCCCTTTCCAAGCCTTTTTTATATGATTTTGCAATGAGTTTTACAATTACTTCCGTATCACTGGTAGATGCAAACGTGCTTCCCGTTTCTGCCAGCATCTCGCGCAACTGGTCGTAGTTTATCAGCTGCCCGTTATGGGCAACAGCTATGCCTCCCAGTTTAGACTTCTGAACAAGAGGCTGGGCATTATCCAAAGTTGCACTTCCAGCAGTGGCATAGCGGACATGACCGCAGGCAATGGAACCTTTCAACGAAGCAAGCTGCTCAACATTGAACACCTCGGCAGTCGTTCCCATACCCTTATGAACGTTAATGGAAGTACCGTCGCTAACTGCAATTCCTGCACTGTCCTGTCCACGGTGCTGAAGAGAACACAGTCCGTAATAGGTCTGTGATGCAGCATTGAATTCTCCGCTTGTCTGGTTTTTCTTCAAGAAAATACCGACAACACCACATTCGTCACGAAGCTTGTCTTCTTCATCTTCAAAAATGTCTACACAGCCTTCATACATAGTTTTTTCCTTTTTAAGGATTCTACAAATCAATTCCAGAACCGCCGTTGGCTTCTGCATCGGCAGTCATTTTTTTACGGAAATCAAAGAGTCTTTTCTGTATGTCTGGATATTTTATGCCAAGAATTTCAAGGGCAAGGTACGCCGCATTTTTTGCATTGCCGATTCCAACAGTTGCAACAGGTATCTGAGGCGGCATCTGTACAATGGAAAGAAGCGCATCCATTCCTGCAAGTCCGTTGGATTTTCCAGGATTAATGCATTCAAGCGGAACTCCGATTACAGGAACAACCGTGCGGCTGGCAATGACACCCGGCAGAGCAGCACTCAAACCAGCTCCTGCAATAATGACATCACAGCCTTCTGTTTCTACAGTTTTAATTGTCTTTACAAGGAGATCACCTGCGCGGTGGGCAGAAATGACATACGCTTTATAGTCCACGCCGAATTCCTTAAGGACATCGGCAGCCTTTTTCATTGTTTCGGTATCGGATTTGGAACCTAAAAAGATTGCAACTTTCATAGTTTACCATAGCACAACACCACAAAGATTTCAATAGAAAAAATGCTACAGAAAAGCACATCACGTATTTTGGCGAGTCAAATCCTTTACCCACTTGTAACGCCGAAAATGATGGAGCACCCAAGGAATCTTGCCAACTTCATCCAGACATGTGCAGGCATAAATGACAAGCACATGCCAATGAAACACAAAAGTGCCAAACCATGCAAGAGGAACAGCAATGCCCCACATGCAGACGGCAAGGCTGTACATGTCAAACAAAGTGTCTCCTCCGGCAGCAAAGATTCCGTTGATGATGACGGTGTTGACGCATCTGCCAATCATGTACACAGCCATGATGCACATCATGCCAATAAGAAGCCCGTGAGCTTCCTGCGACAGCTTGATGAAATGAACGACAAGAGGTGTCAGGGCAAACATCATTACTGTCGATGAAATGCCCAATACAAACGAAATTTTTGCAAGGCGAATGCCATACAGCCGACCCCTTTCAAGATTGCCGGCGCCAAGCTCGTTTCCAACGATAATGCCAGCCGCACTGGCAATGCCGTTGCAAGCACAGCACACAAGGTCACGGACAACAGCAGCAATTGAATTTGATGCCGTGGCAGCCTGTCCAAGATGCCCCATAAAGGCAGTGTACGAAGTAAAGCCGAGTCCCCACAAAAGACCGGCTCCAAGCAGAGGAAAGGCACATTTTGCAAAGTCCACGGCCAAACCTTTGTTCATGGACAAAAGGCTTTTTGCATCAGGCGAAACAAAGTCTTTGCGCAGCGAAATGATTACTGCCCACAAAAATTCCACAATTCTTGAAATTAGGGTTGCAAGGGCTGCCCCCTGCACACCCATGGGGGAAAATCCAATGAGTCCAAAAATGAAGATGGCATTCAGAACGATATTCAGAATCACCGTTACGGAACTGATGCAGGCACTTGGCTTTGCCTTGTCGCTTATCTTCATGACTGTAAGGTAGCATTCAATGAAGCCCGTCAGCAGATATGACCACCCGGCAATGCGCAGATAGCTGCAACCAATGGCATTCAATTCTGCATCGTTAGTAAAGATTGCCATCAGCACTTGTGGACAGAAAACGCAAAGGACAAAAAACACAAACGAAACAAAGCCACAAACCTTAAGGCTCAGGCAAAAAACGTCATTCACAGCCCGCCTGTCATTCTTGCCCCAGTATTGTGCACCCAAAATGGAGCTTGCCCCGACAGCTGCAAATATTATCATGTTCTGGATGAACTGAACCTGAGTTGCAAGGGACACGGCAGACATCATATTCTGTTCTACATGCCCCAGCATGAATGTATCTGCCGCAGCCACCGAAGCCAGCATAAGGCTCTGCACGGAAATAGGCAGCGTAAGCCTAAACAGTTTCGAGTAAAATTCCCTGTCTTTCATGTACCTTTTCTTAAGCTACACATGCTTGCGTGCAGGAATGTCATCCAGCACCCCCTGATAGTCCGTATTCTTTAGCCTGAATACAAGCCCGTTTGCATCAGAGTCAATTCTTAGCCCTGTCTGCACCCACTTTCCATCGAGGAACACTTCGAATTCATCGCCAAATTCCAGCTGCTCAGCACTATCAGAATCTTCATTTCCAATATAGAAAGAGCCTGTCATTTCACTGAATTTCAGCAAACCCTCTACATAACCATTTTCATTTTCAGCCATAGTTGCAACCCCGTCAGATTTTGAACTCGTTTATTTTCTTTGAAATGTCATTGACCGCCCCCGACATTTCGGTGGCAAACTGAGACAGCCGCACCGTAGCATGCTGCGTTGCATTCGTTGTAGACACAATCTTGTTAAAGTTGTCAGACATATTCACGGAAGAAGTCTTAAGGTTTTCGATTGCAGACAGAATTTCCTTTGCACCGTTTTCAATTTCCTTGCTTGAAGTCTGAACATCTCCGGAATTCTTGTTCATCGCTTCAAGGGCTTCCAGAACCTGCTTTGAACCCTCATTCTGTTCTTCCATGGCTCCCTTTATGGTCTGCACAAGCTGCGACGTATTCTGAGCCTTCAAAGACACAAGTTCAAACGAAGCCTTGCTTGAATTTGCACTTTCGACAACCTTGTTGATGTTTTCGGCAACGCTCTTCAAGTTTTCGTTGATATTCTTTGACTGTGCAGCACTTGTGTCTGCAAGCTTTCGGATTTCTTCTGCAACAACGGCAAAGCCCTTTCCGGCTTCGCCTGCATGGGCAGACTCAATCATGGCATTCATGGACAGGAGGTTTGTCTGAGACGAAATGGAAGAAATAATCAGGTTCGTTTCCTGCAGCGACTTGCTCTGCATCAGGACTGTTTCAAGAAGCTCATTTACGACAAGATTCTTTTTGACTCCATCTTCCGTAGCTTCGTTCAATGCCGTAAATTCCGATGACATTTTTTCTACGGACTCGGTGACAGATCGGATGTTGCCAATCATCTGCTCAATGCTTGAACCAGCCTGGGAAATCGAAGCGGCCTGTTTTTCAATCATGCCGTTAAGCCGGCTGATGCTTCCAGATATTTCCGTGACAAAGTTGCTTGTGTCCGTAACGGAGGAATCTTCGCTTGCAAGCGTATCGGATGCCTTTTCTATTTCCACTGCAATGTCGTCAATGTGTCCCTTGGTTTCGTCAAGGCATTCCTTTACATGGTCAAACGAATTTTTAAGGTTCAAGTTGGCGTTGCCTATGCCGAGCACCGTTTCATGGACAGTATTCACAAATTCATTGACAGAAGCCTTTACATGAGAAATCTCGTTGTTATGATAAATCGGTATGCGCTTGGTCAAATCCTTGTCGCCCGAATTCAGATTGTCAACATTCTTTTTTATGTCGTCGAACTTGCTGATTACAATGCGGATGATTGCAAGGACGCACACCAGAAGGGCCACAGCCACCATCAGTCCGCCAATGACAGAATTGCGGCGAAGGTCGCTTGTGATGCGTGCAGCTTCCGCCTTTGTAACGCCTGCAGCCACAGTCCATGTCTTGTTGGCAAGCGTACACGTTTTTTGAATGATTATGTAGTCCTCGGGATTGATTTTCTTTTCGTTTGAAGCATCCTGCAAGCCCAAAAGGTCATCGCCTGCACGAAGACTTCCTGCATCGTCATAAATGGCAACCGTTCCCGTAGTGTAAAACTGCTTTGCAAGAGTATGTATCGGCTCCAATTCCACAAATCCCACCATGCCGCCATGCACGAGTTCGCCGGTAGCATCGTCCAGAAAGTTTGACCGGACAAAGAGAGGCATGTTAAAGCCGCCGGCATTCGACTGGCGAGGAGATTCAAGCCAGACATCGACATCAGAACTTTTGTGGTTAATCCAATACTCCCTGTTCAAGATGCCAACAGTGGAAATGCCTCCCTTGGTGTTGTACGTTTCAGGGCCGCCATCCTTTGCACCCGTTGCATCATCCCAAAACACCATTACGTATTCAAAGCCGGAAGGTTTCACCTTGTTTTTGATGGCAGACTTGATGTGTTCCCTGTTGTCAGTGGATTCAACAACGGAACGCTGGTACAGTTTCAGAGCTTCAACCTTGTCAGCAAACCATGTTTCTGCAATGTCGGCAGACAAATCAAGTATGCTCTCCAAAGACTGGGAATAGATGCTTTCCACAGGCTTTTTTGTCAGAGATGTCGTAATGACAAGGAAAACCGTAATAAAAATGACGATTTCGGCAAATGCTATGATTCCATACTTTGAAAGAAGCGTTTCGTTATGTTTTTTCATCAATAACCTCAAATTTCTAAACAGTCCTATCAAAATTTACGGCTTAATTCACCAAAAACATGATAAAAGCTACTTTTAAAATCATAACAGTAAAACATGTTTTTTGCAATTTTTTTCACACTTTGCCTACGGAAATTTGTTTTTGGAAATTTTAGATGAACAAGGTCATGTTGTGCAAAGCGAAACATCTAATTTGCAGACGTTTCGCCATGTTCAATATGGCAGTCTAGTGATAATTCTGTCTATTGCCTATTGATCATTCCGTCTACTGGCAATTGATAATTCCGTCTACTGACAATTGATCGTTCCGTCTACTGGCTATTGATCGTTTCGTCTATTGTCTATTTACGATTTCGTTCGTAACACCTTAAGATTTTGCACACAGACTGTTTTAATGTTCAAGACAATAGAGCTGTTCGTTTCGCGCTCAACAGCCGCCTCTACGCAAAAATGCCCAACGGGGAGGAAGTACTTGTGAGCCGCAAGTACGCGCCTGCGCTCAAAGCGGCGATGGGGTGAGCACACCGTATTTCATCGCCCGAATCGTGCATTTTATCCGAAATGCGTTCCCTTTTTTGCTTTTCTTCTATAGAGTAGAAGTATGAAGACAAACCGTCAGGAATACCACCTTTACTTTTCGCGCCTACTTGCGCTCGCAGTGCCGCTGATTCTGAGCAACATCATAAATCAGGTGCAGATGCTCATCGACCGCATTTTTCTCGGGCGGGCGGACGCACTGTATATGAGCGTTCTGGGGAATGCAAACGCGCCGCTGTGGACTACGATGTCAGTGTGCTTTTCGATTGCGACGGGCGCGTCCATTCTCATCAGCCAGAGCGTTGGTGCAAAGGACAGCACCGCTGCGGAAGAATACTCAGGCTCGCTTTTGAAATTCCACAACATCGTGCCGTTCGCGCTGTTCTTCCTGTGGTGCTTCGGCTCGCACCCGATTTTCTCTCTGCTCGGTGTTTCGGAACACCTTATGCCGCTTTGCGTTGACTACGCGCGTTTTTCATCACCAATATTCCTGCTCACAGGTCTCGGCGCATCGCTCACGGTGATTTTCCAGACCTCCAACCATACAAAGCACCTCGCGGTATGGAGCGTCCTGCGCTCGCTTCTGAACATTTTTTTGGACTGGGTTCTGATTTTCGGAAACCTCGGCTTCCCCGTGCTAGGCGTAAAAGGCGCGGCGTTGGGAACGACAATCGCGGAGTATGCCGGCGGAATCTATCTTTTCGCAGCCCTGCTCAAAAGCAGAAAACTTTCCACGCGGCCGAGCCGGAGCGCAATCAAAAATGCACGCTTCAAACGCTATCTTCATTCGGCACGACTCGGAATCAACACCGCGCTTGAGGATTTCTGTTGGAACCTCGGAAACCTCGTGATTATCCGCATACTGAATTCGATAAACGAGCTTGCGGCGGGAATCTATTCGATTGTTTTCGGCGTGGAAGTGCTCGCGGTGGTCATCGTGGGCGCGTTGGGAAGTGCGAGCATGACACTTTCAGGCGAGGCGGTCGGGAAACGCGATGCACGACAGTTCAGAGGTGTGTGCGTATGTGCGTATTCGCTTTGCATCGTGATTGCACTTTTGATGACGGTAGCTTCGCTTTTGTTCCCAGAGCGGATTATTGAGGTCTTCACGAAGGACGATGAAATCATCAGGACTTCGGGCGTGTACCTTCTGTTCATCTCGCTGAACCTGTTTTCAAAGTCGGGGAACATCATCATCGGAAACGGAATCCGCGGGAGCGGCGACACAAAATGGATGTTCTTCACGCAGATTTTCGGCACGGTCTTTGTCGTGGGTGCGGCGAGCCTTTTCGTGTTCGCTTTTCATCTGGGGATTTCGGGCGTGTTCTTTGCGGTGATGGCGGACGAGGCTGTGCGCTGCGTGATAAACCTTGCGAAGTATGTGCGGATTTGCAGGAACGGGGAGTTGTTCGGATAGGAATTGCTGACAACAGCGGAACAACGGGCATGGGCTTTCACGCATCGCCTTTGGTGATGAAAATTATTCCCAATGTATGCGCATGCCAACCAAGCAGAATCCTAAAATCACTTGCATTTCATCGGCAAAAACTTGCATTTCATCTGAAAAGCTGCATTTTCCCCTTGCAGATTGCTTTCCGTGCAGGTATACTTTCCGCAACAACATACGCAAAGGAGCGTTTTATGTACACGGCCCTGCTCTCCGTTCAGTACGCAAGCATCGCGCTCATGCTGTTTATGTGCGCGTACCTCACAAAAAAATGGTCGAAGCCCGTCCATGGCTGGCTCTTTTTCTACTGCGTTTCCACGCTCGTGAACAACGCGGGCTACCTTGGAGTTATGCTTTCGCGGACGGAGAGCGAGGCAGTGCTGACCTTGCAGTTTTCGTACCTTGGGCGCGTATGGATTCCGTTTTCGCTGCTCAACTTCGTCCTCCTGCTCTGCACGGAAACGCGTTACCCGCGAGTTACCGTGCCGCTCGCGTTTTTCCACACCGCCGTCTACGCAAGCGTCCTTTTCCTACGCAAAAACCGCCTCTATTACCGCGCGTTTTCGTTCGCGGAGAACGGTTTTTTCCCGCACATCACGCACACGAACGGCATTCTTCATCATCTTAACGACCTTGTGATTCTTTCCTACATCGCAGTGGGACTTTTTCTGCTTTTTCGCGCGATAAAGCGGAACAAAAATCCGCAGAAGCGGAAGCAGCTGTTCTTTATCACGGCGGCGATTTTCACGGACAGCGTTTTCTTCGTCTTCGAGATTTTCCGCACGCTTCCCGGCTACGATCTGCCCACGCTCGGCTATACGCTTGCCTCGGTGTTCCTCTACATATCCGTCTTCAAGTACAACCTGCTCGGCACGAAGGAAATCGCCCGCGAAGTGATGATTGACCGCCTTTCCGAAGGAATCATCGCGCTCGACAACGGCGGCTTCATTCAGTATTTCAACGAACCCGCGAAGAGAATCTATCCATCGCTTGCAATCGGCTCGGACAAAGTTCCCGAAGAAGTCATCAAAGTCGTGAAGCAGGGCGCGCACGAGCACATCGAAATCGGCGAAAGAATCTACGCGCTCGAAGAAACCGACCTCACGAGAAGCGGGGAGTCGTTCGGAAAACTCTACGCGCTTATCGACGAAACCGAGCATTTCAGATATATGGACGCGCTCAAGGAACAGCGTGCCATCGCCGACCGCGCGAACGAGGCGAAGTCGGCGTTCCTCGCGAGTATGAGCCACGAAATCCGAACGCCGATAAACGCCGTGCTGGGGCTTGACGAAATGATTCTGCGCGAGACGGGCGAGGAGCATATCCGCGCCTACGCCCACGACATTCAGTCCAGCGGAAAATCGCTCCTTTCCATCGTGAACGACATCCTCGACCTCTCCAAAATCGAGGCGGGCAAAATGGAGATTATCCCGTGCGACTACGACCTCCGCGCCCTCCTGAACGACCTCTGCACGATGACCGAAACCCGCGCCAAAAGCAAGAGCCTCGACTTCATCGTGCGCGTGGACGAAAGCACGCCCTGCCTGCTTTTCGGCGATGACACGCGCATAAAGCAGTGCGTCCTGAACCTGCTCACGAACGCCGTCAAATACACGCCGAGCGGCAGTGTTACGCTCGCGGTGGGGTATGAGCGAACGGGCGTAGATGAAATCCAGCTCCGCTTCACCGTGGCGGATACCGGCATCGGAATCAAGGCGGAGGACTTGGAAAAACTTTCCAAACCGTTCGAGCGAATCGAGGAAAAGCGAAACAAGTCAATCGAAGGCACGGGCTTGGGAATGAGCATTGTGAACGGCTTGCTCGCCAAGATGAACGCGCCGCTTTCCGTCAAGAGCGAGTACGGCAAGGGAAGCGAGTTCTCGTTCGCCGTAACACAGACCGTGCGCGACTGGAAGAAAATCGGCACGCGCGAAGAAGCCCTGCGGGAACTGCGGGCGGACACGGCGCACTACCGCGAGCAATTCCAAGCCCCCGACGCGCATATCCTCGTCGTTGACGACACGCCGATGAACCTCACCGTGTTCTGCGGGCTTCTGAAGCAGACTCAAATCCAGATTGACACCGCGCCGAGCGCGGAAGAAGGCTTGAAGAAAGCGGGCGGGCACGGCTACGACCTGATTTTCATCGACCACCTGATGCCCAAGATGGACGGCATTGAAATGCTCGCCGCCCTCCGAGCCGACAGCGAAAGCCTGAACCGCGAAACGCCCTGCATTGCGCTCACGGCGAACGCGCTGGGCGGCGCACGGGAGATGTACCTTGCCGCAGGATTCGCGGACTACCTTTCCAAGCCGATTGACAGTGCGCGGCTGGAAGCGATGATTGCAGAAATGCTCCCGAAAGAGAAGGTGCTGTACGCGGGAGATGATGGATATGCTTCAAAACCACCATTCCCGTGCTCTAACGCGGGAATAGCTAACGCCGCCGAGGTGTCATTTCCGCGCTTGACGCGGGAATGGCACCTCGCCGAAACAGATTATCGGGTCAAGGGCGATAATGACACGACACAAGGCACGAACAATACTGACAAAACCGCCTCAGACCCGCTCTTTGCGGAAATCTTTGGCTTGGACAGCACCGCCGCGCTCAAACACTGCGGCAGCGCAGACACATTCAGGAAAGCCGTGTGCAATTTTTATGAAGCAATCGAAGAAAAAGCCAATCTAATAGAAGAATACGCTGCTTCTTCTGACTGGAAAAATTACACGATTTTCGTCCACGCACTAAAATCTTCCGCGAGGCTCATCGGTGCGACTGAACTTTCCGAAGTCGCAAAAGACCTTGAAGCAAAAGGCAACGAGGCGCAAACAGGCAGGGAAGAAGCCATAGCCATAATCCGCGAAAGAACGCCAGCCCTGCTTGCCGATTACCGCGCATACACGTCAAAACTCGCGCCATTGTGCGAAGAATCGGTTTCGGCAGACTCAACCACCGCCACCGCAAGCACAAAACCGCCGCTTTCCCCCGAAAAACTCCGCGACGCACTTTCCGCGATTGTAGAAGTGGTCAGCGCGTTCGATTTCGATACGGCGGACACAATCATCAAGGAAATTGATAACTACGAAATTCCTTCCGACTTCCAAGAAAAATATACCGAAATCAAAAAAGCCGTGCGCAATGTGGACACGGTGGCGGTGCGGGAATTGCTCGGACGTTGATTACTTTCCCAAAGGAGAAAACAGTATATTCACGAACGCCCCCGATATGCTATGATAAAACAATGAAACCGAACTTTAACCTTTCCGCGTTTTTCCGCGACCTCTTTATGGTGGAAACCGAATGCACGCTCTCGTTCGCGATCATCGGCTCGATTTTCGCCCGCTCCGCCGCGATTTCCTATGCGCACTTTTTCATTCCGCTCGCGCTCGGCGTGGTCTGCATGATTCCGTGCCTGCCCGTCTACCTCAAGGAAAATATGACGATTCCACAGGTGATTGCGCAGCGTGCGGCGGAACTCGCCGTGCTTGAAATCGTGTGTATTTGGGTGGGCGACTTCCTTGCTGGGGATTTTCTCGGCAAAATCGGGCTTGTTGCGGTCGCCGTGAGCACTGCGTTTTTCGATGTGCTTTCGTATGTCATCATGTACAAAATGGAACTTGCGGAGGCGGCGCGGCTGAACAAAAAATTGCGCGAGATTGCCGAAAAAGCGGTGGAACAGACGGCGGGCGGAAGCGCAAAGCCCGCGCACGATGAAACGCCGAAAGCGTGCGAAGCGGTGGGAAAAATAGAGGCGTTCGGCGACCGCGACTCGCGCGTCATGCTCCTGCTCGGCGACATCCTCTACTTTGAGGCGGACGCGGAGCAGGTCTTTGCCTATATGCCCGACGAAATCTATCAGGTGAAACTGCGGCTGTATCAGGTGGAAGAACTCGCCCGCGCCGCAGGGATTATCCGCGCGTCAAAGTCGCACCTCGTCAATGTGCGAAAAATCCAGTCCGTGCGCCCCGCGCTCAACAGCCGCCTTTATGCCAAAATGCCCAACGGCGAGGAAGTCCTCGTGAGCCGCAAATACGCGCCTGTGCTCAAGGCAGCGATGGAGTGAGGAAGGAGGGGTATAAACATAGCATTTATGTCGCGGTTTGTGGATGAGCATTTTTAAGGAGTAATGAAATCACCAAATCGCCAATTTTCCCGTCGCAATCAAATTTTCTATTGACAAAAGGTGATTTTCATCGTATCTTGGATTTAGGAATTGGGTGTTTACACTTTCAGTTCGCACAGTTTCGGATTTGCATTGTCCGATGATTCGGCTGACGGCTTTGTCTGCAAAGATAAGTTGCTCAGCCGTTTTTATTTGCCCCACGAATCGGCTGAAATCCTTGTTGTGCGTGCCGATGACGATGTTCTGCTCGTCCTTGAAAACGATGACCGATTCAACCGCGCGGGATTTTCCTTTTTCTTCGTAATAGAACGACTTTCCGTAGATATGCACCACTTTGACGGCGTTCGTCTTTTTGTCGACCGTTTCATTAGCGAAAACAATGCTCGGAGTCGTGAGCGTTTGATAAGCGACGACGAGCAGATAATTTCTGTCGTCTTGGGCGAACTTCGCAAACTGATTCGCACCCATTTTCAGCGTTTCAACGGGCGATTCCAGCGTTTTGGAGAAAAGCAAGTCGTAATTTTCTTTCGTGTAGGCGATTTTTTGTAGCGGTATGGCAGTTGCTACCAATGTGCGAATAAGTGAATCTCGGAATGCTTTTATAGAAAGATTTTCTTCATATGCCATAAAGAAAGTGTATGTGAATTTTGCAGAAAAATCTACGGTGGACTAGAAAAAACTGCATTTCATTGCCTAAAGCGTGCATCTCATCTAAAACACATTCCCTTTCCCAGCATTCCGCCGTACACTAGCGGTATGGAACAAACAAAGACAACATCGGCGCTTTCGTTCATAGCGGACTGCTTTTTTGCCACGCAATTCGCCCTGCTGTTCGCCAATCTGCTTGCGGCGGAACGGACGGCGGAAACGACGCATAAAACGGAGGAAAACTTATGCCGAGAGCAAGAAACAAAGCCGATTTACTGAAATTCGCGGCGGAAAATCCGCCGTCGCGTTTTTGCCGCCCGAATACTCGTGGAAAACTTACGGTGCGATGAATGTCGCGTTTTGGAAAAAGCACCAGACCACGAGCCTTGAGAACGCAAAAGAACTGCTTTGTGAAAGCCACAAAAAAGTCATCTCGCTGATTGAAAAGTATTCAGACGAGGAACTTTTTACGAAAAAATATTTCGGCTGGACTGGCGGCACGGACTTAGGCTCGTATTTTGCGAGCGCAACCGCAAGCCACTATGACTGGGCGATTAAGAAAATCAAGGCGCACTGCAAAAAGGTGGGCGAAAGGAGAAAAATTGATGAACACCGACATCACAATTCGGCTTGAAACTGAAGCCGACTATCGCGCAACGGAAAACCTCGTGCGCGAAGCGTTCTGGAATGTGTACCGACCAGGGTGCACGGAGCATTTTGTGCTTCACACGCTGCGGAACGACGCGGCTTTTGTGCGCGCCCTTGACTTTGTTATGGAAGCGGGCGGCGCGGAAAAGAGGATTGTCGCGCAGAATGTGTTTGTGCGGACGCACATTGACACGGACGACGGGCGCAACATTGAGGTGCTTACGATGGGGCCGATTTGTGTCGCGCCCGACTTGCAGCGGCAGGGCTTGGGGAAGCGGCTTCTTGACTTCTCGCTTGAAAAGGCTGCAGAACTGGGCTTCGGCGCGGTCTTGTTCGAGGGCAACATCGCCTTTTACGGAAAGTGCGGCTTTGACTATGCGAGCCGCTTCAAAATCCGCTACCACGACCTTCCCGACTGCGCGGACTCATCGTTCTTTTTGTGCAGGGAACTTCGCGCGGGCTACCTTGACGGAATCACGGGCGTGTACCAGACGCCGCGGGGCTACTATGCTGCGGAGGAACACCCCGACGAGTTTGCGGCGTTTGACGCGGGCTTTCCGAAAAAGGAAAAACTTGTGCTACCCGGGCAGATTTTTTAACGGAGGACAAAAATGACATACCGCAACACAATCACGCTCAAAGACGGGCGCGAGTGCGTTCTTCGGAACGGCACGGCGGCGGACGGCAGGGCGGCACTGGCAAACTTCATTCTGACGCACGAGCAGACTGATTTTCTGCTCACCTATCCCGAAGAAACAACCATGACGGCGGAGGAGGAAGCGCAGTTCCTTGCAAAAAGAGAAGCAAGTGCGGACGAAATCGAAATCGTGGCGGAAGTCGGCGGGAACATCGCGGGTCTTGCGGGCATTGAGCGTGTCGGAACGCAGGAGAAACTGCGCCACCGCGCCGAGTTCGGCATCAGCATTGACCGCGCGTACTGGGGCTTGGGAATCGGGCGCGCGCTGGTGGAAGCCTCTGTTGAGTGCGCGCGACGGGTGGGCTACGCGCAACTGGAACTCGCCGTAGTCGCGGAGAACGAGCAGGCAATCGCGCTGTACGAGCGCACGGGCTTTTCCGAGTACGGCAGGAATCCGCGCGGATTTCGCTCCCGAAAAGGCTATCAGCCGCTCGTGCTTATGCGGCGGGAACTGTAGAGGGAATCGATGAACGGCAAGAACAGGCAGAGTGCGCGGGGAATCAACGCAAGCGGTGCGCCGTTGAAAAAGAATCTTTCACTCCCCGCTGCCTTTATTTTCGGGGGCGTTCTGAGGCTTTCGTGCAGCGTTCTGCCCGTACACGCGGACGACTTTTTCGACCGTTTTTCTGACGGCGGCGAACTTGCGCTCGGCGTGAACACCCCGCTTTCGAGTGCGCCTAACGGAGCGCAATTCGAGTACGGTGGTTATGCCGACTTTCCGTGCGGGGCTTGGCGTTGAGTGCCGCCTCAGCGACCGCGCCGCCGTTCAGGTTAAGGCGCACTATTACTCCGGCAATTAAAAGTCGTCAAGATTTGATTTGCGTGATATAATGGTTT
>ERZ842401.326-NODE-326-length-67658-cov-10.625875_pt1 | contig 67658 bp, 66 predicted proteins | sample MGYA00521270_ERZ842401 | MGnify/ENA primary metagenome ERZ842401 (study PRJEB31892, sample SAMEA3878208) | bioreactor metagenome | biome: Moose rumen | place: Sweden | collected 2011-10 | study: EMG produced TPA metagenomics assembly of the PRJEB12797 data set...
CAGACTTAGGATCTGGTGCCGCAAGGCGTATGGGTTCGAGTCCCTTCACCCGCACGCGAATTCGCCCGGCCACATGGCCGGGCTTTCACGTGCTTGGGTGAAGGGACCACATGCCCTCCGTTACCCCATCCCCAAACCCCTTCCCTCGGGGAAGGGGCTGGCGGCAGAAGCCGCCCGTTGTCGGCCTTCGGCCTCCGAAGTCCATACGTTCTAGCCACGTTGACAGAAAATCCTTCTCTGGTGGATTCTGGATGTCAACGCGGCAAAGTTTCTTGCTTCTTACCCTTGGAAGATATAAGAATATTTCTTATGTTTGCAGTGTAATAGTTATGCTTATGAAAACGACAACTGTAGCATTAGGTCCCCATTTCGACGAATTCATCCAGGCCAGCGTACTTGGAGGAAGATATACAAATGCCAGCGAAGTCATCCGTGCTGGTCTCCGCAAACTGGAAGAAGATGAACGTAAGATAGCTGCACTTCGCTCCGCCATTGAGGAGGGTGAGGCCAGCGGATATGTGGAAGACTTTGATTTTGAGGCTCATTTGCAGGAGTTGAGCAGCAGGGGGAGGAATAATGGCTAAGTATCATATTTCCAGGAAAGCGATTGCAGACCTGGACAGTATTTGGGAGTATACCGCCAAAGAGTGGTCAGAGCAGCAGGCTTCGGAATACTATCGTCAGTTATATTTCTCCATACAAAACCTTTCCGGCCTTCCCAATTTTCTCGCAAGAAACTATAACGAGATTAAAGAGGGGCTTTGGGGTTATAGAGTCGGCCATCATATCATCTTCTTCAAAAAGCATGACGATGGTTCAGTCTGGGTAGACCGCGTTCTGCACGAAAAGATGGATTATCAGAGGCATCTGTAAACCAAACAGATATACTACTTCAAAATCTTCAAAACTGGTTCGATCATTGTTCCATTGCCCGCACGAGAATTCGCCCGGCCTCACAGCCCGAAATCCAACCATCCGGCCGGCATGCTTTTTTCGGCAATCTGCCGCAGACGGGCCGCCATGTTTTCATCCAGTCCGCAAGAGGTGGCATTCTTGTCAAAGGGTTCCCGGTAAATCATCAGATAATTCACACAGGCTTTCAGATAGGAGCCATAGTCGCTCTGATGTTTCTGGTCATCGGCGAGAAGCGGAATGTCCGGACAGGTCTGACGGGCAAGTGCAAATGCGCGTCCGATATAAGAGACCTGGCCGCCGCAGACACCGGCCAGGAGTTCGGTTCCCCGGTCGGAGAGCCGGTCGAAGGTTTCCAGGCTGCCGAAACCGCCACAGTCACCGGCGGGGTAGGACCAGGTGCTTTCCAGGAAAATGACCGCCTCCGGTGAATATTGCCGCACTCGTCCGGTCAATTCCTTCGCATCGGCCAGAACGTATGGATACCGCGCCGGGTCCTGTCCAAAACGGGCATGCAACTGGCTTTGATTCTGTAGAAAGACAAAATCGAAGGTATCCCCGGCCGAGGGCCGCTCGATGGCGTTCAGGGTCTCGTCCCTGCGCAGGTGCCTCCCGAAAGTGAACCCTCCGACATACTGAGCGTTCATGAAGATCTGGTGTCCCTGGCTGGCTGCCAGGTCCACAAGTTTCTGGTGGGCCTCCCCGACATAGGTGAAGGAATTGCCGATGCAAAGGACCCGTTTCGTATCCCTGGGGGGAACGGTGCCATTGGGGACTTGTCCCGCACAGGGGAACAGGAGAAAACAGAGCAGGGCTCCAAGCAGTGCTTTTTTCATCATACGCTATTGTTTCTTCTTATAGTAAAATGCAATCGTACAAATATAACAAAAATACCAGGATTGGCACATATAGGGAGCAATGGTCTGATCGCGCGCAGATGCATTGCAGCCGTCGACGCGGCATGGTTTCTTGCTTCTTGCGCCCATCTCGAAGAAGCTCTGAAGGCAGCGCCCGCCGTGATTTCGGGAAGATTTGCTATATTTGCACAGAATCCTCCCTTTCAATGCTGAGAGTCATGACATACCGTCGTTTTATCGGCCTGCTGGCCCTGTTTTTAGTTTTCGCATCCTGCTCCGTCATGAAGAAAAACACGTTCAAAGACACCGTTTGGACCGGTGAGTACCGCATGTTTGTCGCCGATGCCGGGTATGAGACAACCACCGTCGAATTGAGTTTTCCCACAGGGAAAGACTTCAAAATAACCTTCCGGAGTGTCGTGCCGCCCCATCCGGCCATGTACATGAACCCGGACGGGACCGTAGACGTCCAGCCCGGGTTCTCCAGGGAGTACGAACAAAGCGGCACGTATACCTTCCGGAACAACATCCTTTCCCTGAATACCGACGAGGGCACCACCCTGGAGCTCCGCTATCTGGAAGGGACTCTGGAATGCAGCCAGTTCCCCGGCGAGGAGCCCTGCACACTGGAAAAGAAACCGTAGGGCCTACTTGTATTTCTTCACCCTTTCGTCATCGATTACGCCCTTCCAGTCAAGGCCGAAGGCAAAATCATAGCTGTTGCCTTCGGTGTCTTTGTAGCATTCCATGTCACGGGCGATATCCTCCTTCTGGAGTTCGACCGTCCTCATGTCTTTGGGCAGCTGCATCGGGAGCAGGGCGGCTTACTTTTATTCAAAAAACGGCTGGAAATGAAACAGGAATCCTTATCTTTGGGCGTATGAAACGATGCTTCCTGCTCTCCCTGCTTCTGCTGAGCTGTCTGGCGCTCCGGGCCCAGCTGCAGCCGCATCCCCGCCTGCTGATGACGGAAACGCCCCGGCCGGCGGCCACCTGGTATGCCCAAAAGGCCGACAGCATGATTACCGCCTTTTCCCGGGAAGTCCTGTCCCAGCCTCCCGTAAAAAGGGAACTGCTGGGAAGACGGCTGCTGGGCGTTTCCCGGGAGGCTTTTAAGCGCATATTCTGGCTCTCCTACACCTGGCGGGCCCATGGCGGCGAAGCGTATGCCCGGCGGGCGATTGAGGAAATGATAGCGGCAAGCCGCTTCCAGGACTGGAATCCATCCCATTTTCTGGACGTGGGAGAAATGACGATGGCGCTCGCGATAGGCTATGACTGGCTGTACACGGCCATGACCCCGGAGGAGCGCCAAGAGGTGGCCCGCGCCATCGTCGAAAAAGGGCTGAAACCAGCCCTCAATGCCTCCGACGCCTGGTTCTACACCACCGACATCAACTGGAACTCTGTCTGTAACGCCGGCATGGTTTTCGGCGCCCTTGCCGTTTGGGAAGAAGATCCGGCGTTCTGCCGGGAGATGCTGGAGAAATCCGTCGCCTCCAAAGAACTGGCCTACAAAGCCTATTCGGCCGACGGCGGCTTTCCGGAAGGCTACAACTACTGGGGGTATGGCACCAGTTTCCAGATCCTGCTGGAGGCCGCCCTCGCCACAGCCTGCCCCCAGATGCTCCAGCCGCTGCCGCAGGGCTTTCTGGAATCGGCCCGGTTCATGCAGTTCATGTCCACGCCGGCCGGACGGTGCTTCAGTTTTTCCGACTGCTATTTCAGCGCCAATTTCCAATTCATGCAGGCCTGGATGGCCCTGAAAACGGGAAATCCCTCCCTGCTCTTTCCGGAACTGAAGTTGTTCGAAATGGGCAGGAAACCGGCCGAAGAACGCCTTCTCCCCTTCTTCCTCCTCACGCTCCAGCAGGCTTCCCGGCAGGAAATCCCCGTACCGGAAGGCCATACTTACCACTGCGGCGGCACCACCCCTGTCTACATCTATAGGGAAGGCTGGGAAGACCCCGGAGATGACTATCTGGGCATCAAAGGCGGCCTGGCCCAGTCCAGCCATTCGCACCTGGACCAAGGGTCGTTCTATTTCGAATCGGAGGGCATCGCCTGGGCCACGGACCTGGGCATGCAGAATTACAATTCACTGGAAAGCATCGGCCTGGAAATCTGGGACATGACGCAGGAGAGCGACCGATGGGAGGTATTCCGGATCGGCCCCTGGTCCCATAACATCCTCACGGTGAACGGACACGCCCCGAAAGTTTACCACCCGGCCGGCTTTTCCGGGTTCTTTGACGATGCTCGGAAAGGGGCGGTACTTGACCTGAGTCCGCTTTATGACGAAGACCTGGCCTCCTACAAAAGGGAGGTATACCTGGAGGACGGCAGCCTCCATGTGCTGGACTGCCTGGAAGCCGGAGACCACCCCTGCCATGTCCGCTGGGCGCTCTGCACGGAGGCATCGGTCCTTGTCCAGGACTGTACCCTCCTGCTGGAAAGCGGGGAAAGGCGGCGTATTCTGAAAGCCGGCCCCGGGAACGAAGTCGTTCTCGAAGCCGGCGTGTGGAGTACCGCTTTCCCGGGAGAACACCTGCATGAGTGGGATGAACCCAACCCCGACAGGGCCCTTGCAGGATTCACATTCTCCCTCGAGGCGGGGCAGACGCGGCAGGTCCATATCGTCCTGGAGCGCCTGCGCTGAGCGTCAAACCATCTTTTTGGCCGCTTCCTGGGCGGCAATCACCTTGTCGCACCAGGCGTCGAATTCCGGGTCGGGAACCTGCAGTTCCGGATGGGCCAGGATGTTGAGGATGGTGTCCCGGATGCCCTCTTCGAACCGGACGGTGGCCTGGAATCCCGGCACGGCGCGTTTCAGCTTGCTGTTGTCGAACAGCACCGTGCAGGCCTTGTCACCGATGAGGCTGCCGCACAGATCGTAGGAGGGGCCCACCTCGGCCAGGAAGGAGGAAGCCACATGGTAAGGTTTCAGCTCCACGCCAAGCACCCGCGCAATTCCCTCGTAAATCTGGTTCCAGGTAAGGGACTCGTCCGAGGTAATCTGGAAGGCATTTCCCAGGGCATGCGGATTCCCCATCAGGCCGATGAACCCTTTGGCAAAGTCCGTATTGTGGGTGAGGGTCCAGAGGGTGGTGCCGTCCCCGTGGATGATGACCGGTTTCCCGTCCAGCATGCGGCGGAGCACCTGCCAGGACCCCTTGGCGCCATGAACCCCGAGCGGGACGGACCGGTTGTCATACGTATGGCTGGGCCGGACGATGGTTACCGGGAAGCCTTCCTCGCGATATTTCGCCATCAGGAAGTCCTCGCAGGCAATTTTGTTCCTGGAATACTCCCAATAAGGATTGACAAGGGGCGTTCCCTCCGAGATGAAAGGGCTGGCGCAAGGTTTCTGATAGGCCGATGCCGAACTGATGAAGACATACTGCCGGGTCTTACCCCTGAACAGCCGCCAGTCCCGCTCCACCTGCTCCGGAACGAAGCCGATGAAATCGCAGACGCAGTCCCACTCCATCCCTTCCAGCAGGCGTGCGCAGGCGGCTTCGTCCGAAATATCGGCCTGGATCTGACGGACGCCTTCGGGAAGGATGCCGCTGCGGTTTCCGCGGTTCAGGACTGTCAGTTCCCAGGAATCGGATTTCGCCAGGGCTTGGGTGATGGCGGTGCTGATGGTGCCAGTGCCGCCGATGAAGAGCGCTTTTCTTTTCATACGCTAAAAAACAAGAAGGTAAAGGCCTGCCGCAAGGGCTGCGCCAACCATCGGGCCGCAGACGGGCACCCAGCTGTAAGACCAGCCGCTGTCCCGCTTGCCAGCGATGGGAAGCACGGCGTGGGCGCAGCGGGGACTCAGGTCACGGGCCGGGTTGAGGGCATAACCGGTGGTTCCGCCCAGGGACATGCCCAGGGACATGATCACGCAGGTGACCGGGAAGGCGCCCAGGGAACCGGTAGATGCCGCCACGCCGCTGATATTGAAAGCATTGCCGTTGGTGGCAAGGGCCAGGATGGTGAACACCAGCACACAGGTGGCGATGACCTCCGAGAGGAAGTTCCTCCACGGATTGGCGATGGCCGGCATGGTGCAGAAGGTGCCCAGCATGGTATCGGGCTCTTCCTTTGTGGCCTTGTAATGGTCTTTGTAGAATACCCACACCAGGCAGGCGCCCACGAAACCGCCCAGCATCTGGGCGATGATGTAACCGGCGACCGAAGCCCACGGGAAGGTGCCGGCGATGGCCAGGCCCAGGGTGACGGCAGGGTTCAGATGGGCTCCGGAGACGGGGCCGGCGATGAGCACGCCCATCATCACGGCGAAGCCCCAGCCGAGGGCGACTACCACCCAGCCGGCACCTTTCGCCTTGGATTTATTGAGGGAAGTGGCGGCGCAGACGCCGTCGCCCATAAGCACAAGCACCAGCGTGCCGATGAATTCGAAGATGTACTGTTCCATAGAATTAACGGGTTAAGGTTCTGGAAATGGCGGTGGACCAGCCTTTCTTGAGCGGGGCTGTGTCAACGCCGGAAGGGGTGAAGGTGCGTTCGGCCTTCCACTGCTGGCGGATTTCCTCCAGGGAATCCCAGTAGCCCACGGCCAGGCCGGCCAGGTAGCAGGCACCCATGGCGGTGGTCTCCGTCACTTCCGGGCGGATGACGGCGGTATCCAGTATATCGGCCTGGAACTGCATCATGAGATTGTTGCGGGAGGCGCCGCCGTCCACTTTGAGTTCCGTCAGGCGCACGCCGGCATCCTTCTCCATGGCTCCCACGATGTCCATGGTCTGGAAAGCGATGCCTTCCAGGGCGGCACGGGCGATATGGGCAGCCGTGGCGCCGCGGGTGATGCCGCAGATGACGCCCTGGGCGTACTGGTCCCAGTAAGGCGCCCCCATGCCGGTGAGGGCAGGGACGAAGTAGACGCCGCCGTTATCCGGCACCGAGGCGGCCAGCGCCTCGATTTCCGAGGAGGAGCGGATGATGCCCAGGCCGTCCCGCAGCCACTGGACTACGGAGCCGCCCACGAAGATGGAACCTTCCAGGGCATAATTGACCTTGTCACCGATTTTCCAGGCGACGGTGGTAAGGAGGTTGTTCTTGGAGAGGATGGGCTTCTCGCCGGTGTTCATCAGGAGGAAGCAGCCGGTGCCGTAGGTGTTTTTCACGGAACCGGGCGTGGTGCACATCTGGCCGAAGAGGGCGGCCTGCTGGTCGCCTGCTATACCGGCGATGGGCACCTCGTGGGCGAAGATGGTGGTCTTGGTATGGCCGTACACTTCCGAAGAAGAGCGGACCTGGGGCATCATGGATGCCGGAATATCCAGCAGTTCAAGCAGTTCCTTGTCCCATTCCAGCGTATGGATGTTGAAGAGCATGGTACGGGAGGCGTTGGAGACATCGGTAATGTGCACCTGACCTCGGGTGAGCTGCCACACCAGCCAGCTGTCTACCGTTCCGAACCGGAGACGGCCGGCTTCGGCCTTTTCGCGGGCGCCTTCCACATGGTCCAGGATCCACTTGATCTTGGTGCCGGAGAAGTAGGCGTCGATGATGAGGCCCGTCTTTTCCCGGATCTTCTCCACCAGGCCCTGCGCCTTGAGGGAATCGCAGAACTCGGAGGTGCGGCGGTCCTGCCAGACGATGGCATTGTACACGGGCTGGCCCGTTTCCGCATCCCACACAATGGTGGTTTCCCGCTGGTTGGTGATGCCGATGGCGGCGATTTCCTTTCCGCCGATGCCTATCTTGGAAATGGCCTCCGCGATGACGGCGGCCTCCGACGACCAGATTTCCATGGGATTGTGTTCCACCCAGCCGGGCTGTGGGAAATACTGGGTGAATTCCATCTGGGCGGTGGAGCAGATGGTGCCTTTGTGGTCAAAAACGATGGCGCGGGAAGAACTGGTTCCCTGGTCCAACGCGAGAATGTACTGGTTCATAGTATACAGTGTTTCGGTTGCTTTTAATTGGATAGCAAATATAATGAAATATTGTTACCTTTGCAAAATATGAGAAAGACCCTGCTGACCCTCCTTGCCGGCTTTACGGCACTGCTCCTTCCTCTGCGGGCGCAGGAAGTGAGCCCCGCCCCCGTACAAATTCCCGACCGGACCGTCTCCCTGGCCGATTTCGGCGCCGTTCCGGACGGAGTCACCTCCAATACGGACTGTTTCAGGAAAGCCATTTCGGCGCTTTCCAAACAGGGCGGCGGCCATCTGGTGGTGCCGGAAGGGCTGTACCTCACCGGCCCCATCTCCCTGAAAGACCGCATCGACCTGCACCTGGAGCGCGGCGCCGTGGTCCTGTTCTCCCCCGACAAGCGGGAATTCTTTGACGGACAGAAGGTTGTTCCCTGCATCACCGCTTCCAAAAGACACGATGTGAGCATCACCGGCGAAGGCATCATCGACGGAAACGGCGAATGGTGGCGGGCCGTCAAAAGAAGCAAGGTGAGCGATGTGGAATGGAAGGAATTCCTCCGGAAAGGCGGCACCGTTTCGGCCGACGGCAGCCTGTGGTATCCCTTCGGCCTCAAAGGTTATCCGGACATCGCCCCCACTGCGGAGGAGCAGGAGAAACTGCGCACCCACCTGATGCGTTTCACGGACTGCGAACGGGTAAGGGTGGAAGGGGTGACCCTGCAGAATTCCCCCAAGTTCCACCTGGTGCCCCAGCGCTGCCAGGATGTGGTGATCGAGGGGATCGCCGTCCGATGCCCCTGGAATGCCCAGAACGGAGACGGCATCGACCTGATGCAATGCAGGAGGGTGATCGTGAGAGGCTGCACCGTGGACGTGGGCGACGACGGCATCTGCCTCAAGGGCGGTGCGGGGGAAAAGGCCCTCGCGGACGGTCCCTGCAAGGATATCCTGATAGAGAACAACACCGTATTCCACGCCCACGGCGGCTTTGTGATAGGGTCGGAATTCTCCGGCGGCATGGAGCACATCATCGTCCGGCACAACACGTTCAGCGGCACGGATACGGGCCTCCGCTTCAAGAGCGCCCCGGAACGCGGCGGCACCACCCGGGACATCGTAATCAGCGACATCTACATGGCCGATATCAAAGACGAAGCCATCGTATTTGAAACCGCCTACGCCGACCGCCCCGCCGGCAACGACAGCAACCAGCCGGCCGTCTCCGAGCGTTTCCTGCCCCATTTCACCGACATCCGGATGGAGCGGATCTACTGCCGCGGCTGCCATACGGCCATCCGCGCGTCGGGCGACCTCCGCACCATCCACGACATCTCCCTCAAGGATGCCGTCTTCTTCTACGATGAAGTGGACCGGGCCGTCGATCTTCCGGAGATGATCTCCCTCACGGAGGTAAAGTTTATTTCTCTTCCATCCCAAAAAAAGTAGTATCTTTGCAATCCACATAGATTAATCCTTCAAACTTATGGCAGAATTCAAATATGCACCCATGTTCCAGCTGGGCCCCGACACCACGGAGTATTATAAGATTCCCGGTTCGGAGAAGCTGGTAAAAACCGTCCAATTTGGTGATAAAACCCTTCTGGAAGTATCTCCGGAAGCCCTCACGCTGGCAGCTCAGCAGTCCTTCCACGACTGCCAGTTCATGCTTCGCCGCGCCCACAATGAGCAGGTGGCGGCCATCCTGAAGGACCCGGAAGCATCGGACAATGACAAATACGTGGCCCTGCAGTTCCTGCGCAACGCGGAGACTTCCGTCAAGGGCGTGCTTCCTTTCTGCCAGGACACCGGAACGGCCATTATCCACGGAGAGAAAGGCCAGCATGTATGGACGGACTTCGAGGACGAAGAGGCCCTGAGCCGCGGCGTTTTCAACACCTATACCCAGGAGAATCTCCGCTATAGCCAGAACGCCCCTCTGGATATGTACAACGAGGTGAACACCAAGTGCAACCTGCCGGCCCAGATAGACATCGAGGCCACCCAGGGCGATGAATATCGCTTCATCATGGTGGCGAAGGGCGGCGGCAGCGCCAACAAGACCTACTTCTACCCGATGACCAAGGCCACCATCCAGAACGAAGGCACCCTGATTCCGTTTCTGGTGGAGAAAATGCGGTCGCTGGGCACGGCAGCCTGCCCGCCCTACCATATCGCCTTTGTCATTGGAGGCACCTCGGCGGAGAAAAACCTGCTTACCGTAAAACTGGCCAGCATCAAGTTCTACGACAACCTTCCCACCACCGGTGACGAGACCGGCCGTGCTTTCCGCGACACCGGCCTGGAGGAAAAGCTGCTGAAGGAAGCACAAAAGATCGGCCTGGGCGCCCAGTTCGGCGGAAAATACCTGGCGCACGACATCCGCGTCGTACGTCTTCCGCGTCACGGTGCCAGCTGCCCGATCGGGATGGGCGTCAGCTGCAGCGCAGACCGGAACATCAAGTCCAAGATCAACGCCGACGGCGTATGGATCGAAAAGATGGACTCCAACCCCTCCGAACTTATTCCGGAAGAACTCCGCCGTCCCGGTGAAGGCCCCAAGGGCATTGAGATCGACCTGGACAAGGGAATGGACGCCGTGCGTGCAGAACTTACCAAATACACCGTCGGTACCCGCGTAAACCTGAAGGGAACCATCATCGTGGCCCGTGACATCGCCCATGCCAAGCTCAAGGCCCGCCTGGACGCCGGTGAGGAGATGCCCGCCTACTTCAAGGACCATCCCATCCTGTATGCCGGTCCCGCCAAAACTCCCGCAGGATATCCCTGCGGCTCCATGGGCCCCACCACGGCCAACCGCATGGACCCGTATGTGGATGAATTCCAGGATCATGGCGCTTCCCTGGTGATGATTGCCAAAGGCAACCGCTCCAAGGTGGTGACCGATGCCTGCGAGAAGCACGGCGGTTTCTATCTGGGAACCATCGGCGGTGTGGCTGCCGTACTCTCCCAGAGCAGTATCCGCAGCATCGAATGTGTGGAATACCCGGAACTGGGCATGGAAGCCATCTGGAAGATCCAGGTGGAAGACTTCCCCGCCTTCATCCTGGTGGACGACAAGGGCAACGACTTCTTCAAGACCATCGGCCTGTAATTGAAAAACCCTCAATACCCACGAATATGAAATACGTATGCAACATCTGCGGTTACGTCTACGACCCTGAGGTAGGCGATCCGGACAGCGGCATCGCTCCCGGCACTCCCTTCGAGGCAATCCCGGCCGACTGGGTCTGCCCCCTGTGCGGCGTAGGCAAGGACGATTTCTCCCCGGCCGAATAATTTTTCGGACCTTATCTGACCAAGGCGGCTCCCGAGAGCCGCCTTTTTTGGCAAGGCACTTACAATTTTTCGGAAAATATAAAAAACTCCTTATCTTTGTGAACCACATAATAGAGAAATACTAATAATTATATGGGGACTGCGTTGGTTTTTCTTCAGCTGGCCATTGTTCTGGCCATGATATTCATCGGTGCCAGAGTTGGTTCCATCGGCCTGGGCATGTATGGCATGGTGGGCGTCTTCATCCTGGTGTTCGTCTTCGGCCTGGAACCGGGGAACATTCCCATCGACGTGATGCTCATCATCGTGGCCGTGATTACGGCCTCGGCCGCCCTGCAGGCGGCGGGCGGACTTGATTATATGGTGGACGTGGCCGCCCGGTTCCTTCGGAAGCATCCCGGGCACATCACTTTCTACGGTCCGCTGGTCACCTGGCTGTTCTGCCTGCTGGCCGGAACGGCGCACACCTGCTACGCCCTGCTCCCCATCATTTCGGAAATCTCGCTCAAGGCCAGAATCCGCCCGGAACGGCCGCTGAGCGTCGCCACCATATCGGCCTCGCTGGGCATTACGGGCTCTCCCGTCTCCGCCGCCACGGCCGCCATCCTGTCGCAGAGCCTGCTGGGAGCGGAGGGCATCGGCATGAAAGAGATTTTCCTGGTCACCATCCCGGCTTCCCTGATTGCCATCCTGGCGGCATCCTTCGTCCAGAATTTCGTCGGGAAACCCCTGGAAAAAGATCCCGAATACCAGAGGAGGCTCCGCGAAGGCCTGCTGGAGGACAAGACCGATGCCGAGGAGAAGGAAATCAACCCCCGCGCCAAATGGGCTGTGCTGGCTTTCCTGCTGGGCGTGGTGCTGGTGGTCCTGTTCGGCAGCTTTCCCTCCCTCCGTCCTTCCTTCAACGGCGAGCCGGTGAGCATGAACGCCACCATCGAGATGACCATGATGTCCATCGCCGCCCTTATCCTGCTGGTGGGCAAGGCCGATGTCAAAAAAGCCGTGAAGGGCAACGTGTTCGCCTCCGGCATGACAGCCATGGTGTCTATCTTCGGCGTGGCCTGGATGGGCAGCACCTTTTTCGAGGGTAACAAGGAACTGATCCTGGGCAGCGTGGCCGGCGTGTTCACGCAGTACCCCGTCCTTTTCGCCATCCCGCTGTTCCTGATGAGCATCATGCTCTTCTCGCAGGCCGCTACGGTGAAGACCCTCTACCCGGTGGGCCTGGCCATGGGCATCCCGCCGCTGGTGCTGCTGGCCCTGTTCCCGGCGGTGAACGGCTATTTCTTCCTTCCGAACTATCCCACCGAGGTGGCCGCCATCGGCTTCGACCGCACCGGCACCACCCGGATCGGCAAATATGTGGTCAACCATTCCTTCCAGCTGGCAGGGTTCATCACCACCTTCGTTTCCATCGGAATCGGCCTGATACTGATCCATATAATTTAATAACCCTTAACTTGTTACTGAAATGAATCCCTTCAAAAAGATCGTTCTGGCGGCGGCCATGTTGCTCTCCTGCGCCGCCCTTTCCGCCAAACCCAAGGTCAGGATCGTCGCCACCGGCGGCACCATCGCCGGCGTCAGCACCACTTCCACCTCATCGGCTTACACCGCCGGACAGGTGAGCATCCAGACCCTTATCGACGCCGTTCCCCAGATGCTTGACCTGGCCGAAGTGAGCGGTGAGCAGCTGGTGAACATCGGTTCACAGGACATGAACGACGAGGTGTGGCTCAAACTTGCCAAACGCGTGAACGAACTGCTGAACGAGGAAGGATACGACGCGGTGGTGATCACCCACGGAACGGACACCATGGAAGAGACCGCCTATTTCCTGAACCTTACCGTCAAAAGCGACAAGCCGGTGATCCTGGCCGGTTCCATGCGCCCTTCCACGGCCATCAGCGCCGACGGTCCCGCCAACCTGTATAACGCCGTGGCGGCTGCGGTATCTCCCTCCTGCAAGGGCATGGGCGTACTGTGCTGCATGAACAACCAGATCCTGGACGCCAAGACCGTGATCAAGACCCACACCATCGACTGCGACACCTTCGAAGGCGGCCCTTCCGGCATCATCGGTTATGTGTACAACGGCGAAGCGCACATGATGCAGCGTCCCCTGAACAAGCACACCACCGAATCTGTCTTTGACGTGAGCAAACTGGACAAACTGCCCCAGGTCGGCATCGTCTACGGCTATGCCAACGCTTCCGCCCTCCCCATGAAGGCTTTTGTCGATGCCCGGTTCGACGGTATCGTGCTGGCAGGCGTGGGTGACGGCAATTTCTACAAGGACGTGTTCGACGTGGCCGTCAACGCCCAGAACAGCGGCATCCAGATTGTGCGCTCTTCCCGCTGCCCCACCGGACCCACCTGCCTCAACAGCGAGGTGGACGATGAAAAATACCACTTTGTGGCAGCCCTGGATCTGAATCCGCAGAAAGCCCGCGTGCTCCTGATGCTCGCCCTCACCAAGACCCACGACTGGCGGGAAATCCAAAAATTCTTCATGGAATACTAGACCGGCATGAAAAAACTGTATCTCAGTGCCATGGCAGCCCTGGTGGCTGTCTCAGCCTTTGCCCAGGGCGGCAATACCGGAAACGGAGGCTATGACGGAGACTACACTTCCCTGGCTGAGCGCGTGCTCAAGCTGGAGAAAAAGACCGATGCCTTCAACCTTTTCCTGAACTATGGAACCAGCTTCCAGGAAACCGCCGCCGGCGGCAACCTGACAGGTGCCTTCCGCGCCAAGCAGCTGCGCCTTGAAATCAAGGGGCAGTTCGGAGAGCATCTCACCTACCGCCTGCGCCACCGGTTGAACAAGGCCCAGGGCGCCATGAGCGAGGAAAACTTCGCCAAAGCCACGGACATCATGATGGTGGGCTGGAAATTCAACGACAAGTTCGCCGTCCAGGGCGGCAAGATGTGCCAGTTCTGGGGCGGATTCGAGTTCGACGAGAACCCGATGTACATCTACCAGTACTCGGACATGGTGGACAACATGGACAACTTCCTGGCCGGGGTGGCCTTCCTCTGGACGCCCGTGGCGGGACAGGAATTCGTGGTGAACATCTCCGACTCCTACAGCGGAAAGCTTGCCGATGAGTACGGCGCCGGCGCCCGGACCCTCTCGGGATCTTCCCTGGAGGCGGCCGCCCATCCGCTTGCCTATATCTTCAACTGGAACGGCAGTTTCTTCGGCGGCCGGTTCAACACCCGCTGGGCCATCGGCTCGTATACCCAGGCAAAAAAGGCGGACGCCGGGAATTACCATGACCTGATGCTCTTCTTCGGACAGCAGCTGAACCTGCCCAGATTCCAGTGGTATGTAGACTATATCCGCTCGAACGAAGAACTGGACCGCCTGCGCATCGTCACAGGCGAAATGGGTCTCGCTCCCAACACCTATGCCACCGACGTGGTATACCAGACTTTCCTCACCAAGTTCAACTGGCAGTTCGCTCCCAAGTGGAACCTGATGGGCAAGGCCATGTACGAAACCGCCAGCGCCACCAAGGACGATACCTTCCGGAACTACCGCACCTCCCTGGGGGTGATCGGCAGCCTGGAATATTACCCGATGGCCGACCAGGACCTGCGCTTCTTCCTGGCCTACGTGGGCCGCGCCTTCCGCTATTCGGCAGCCTCGGCCATCCCCGGCAGCAACGTACACCGCATCGAGCTCGGCCTCATGTACAGAATCAAATGTTATTAATCAAACGATCATTCACTATGACAGAAAACAAATTCAGGGTCGAAAGCGACCTCATCGGTGAACTTCAGGTTCCCGCCGATGCCTACTACGGCGTACAGACGCAGCGGGCCATCAACAATTACAAGATTTCCACCACGCACATGTACGACTATCCGGAGTACATCATCGCCATGGCTTACGTGAAGATGGCCGCAGCGGCAGCCAACACGGAACTGGGCGTGATGCCGAAGGAGATCGGCGACGCCATCGTGGCGGCCTGCAAGGAGATTGTAGGCGGCAAACTCTGGGACCAGTTCCCCGTGGACATGATGCAGGGCGGCGCCGGCACCTCCGTGAACATGAACGCCAACGAGGTGATCGCCAACCGCGCCCTGGAACTGATGGGCCACAAGAAGGGAGAATACCAGTTCTGCTCGCCCAACGACCATGTGAACTGCGCCCAGAGCACCAACGATGCCTATCCTACCGCTTTCCGTTACACCTTCTTCCGCATGAACCGTCATCTGGAAGCTGCCCTGAAGGACCTCATCGCCGCCTTCCGTGCCAAGGGTGAGGAATTCAAGGACATCATCAAGATGGGCCGCACACAGCTGCAGGACGCCGTTCCGATGACCTCCGGCCAGGAATTCAACGCCTTCGCCAACAACCTGGAAGAAGAAATCGCCAACCTGGAGCGTAACGCCGTCCTCCTCAAGGAAATCAACATGGGCGGTACCGCCATCGGCACCGGCCTCAACGCCGTTCCCGGATTTGCCGAACTGTGCACCAAGCGCATGAGCGAGTTCACCGGAGACACCTTCGAGAAAGCCCCGGACCTGGTGGAAGCAACGCCCGACACCGGCGCCTATGTAAGCTATTCCGCCGCCCTCAAGCGCCTGGCCGTGAAGCTCTCCAAGACCTGCAACGACCTCCGTCTGATGGCCTCCGGCCCCCGCTGCGGCCTGCACGAGATCAACCTTCCGCCCATGGCGCCCGGTTCCTCCATCATGCCCGGCAAGGTGAATCCGGTCATCCCCGAGGTCACCAACCAGGTGTGCTTCAAGGTTATCGGCAACGACACCGCCGTGTGCTTCGCCGCCGAAGCCGGCCAGCTGCAGCTGAATGTGATGGAACCCGTGATCGCCCAGTGCATCCTGGAAAGCCAGACCTGGCTCATCAACGCCATGAACACGCTGCGTACCAAGTGCATCGACGGCATCACCGTGAACGCCGACCACTGCTATGAGATGGTGAAGAACTCCATCGGCATCGTAACCGCCCTGAACCCGTACATCGGCTACAAGACCTCCACCAAGGTGGCCAAGGAAGCCCTTGAGACCGGCCGCAGCGTCTACGACCTGGTACTGGAGCACGGCTACATGACCAAGGAGAAACTGGACGAAGCCCTGGATCCCAAGGCCATGACCGCTTCCCACGAACTGCTCAAATAGCCTTTCAGGCCATAAGCCTTCTTTGATCGGGGTGCACCGTTCTGTGCGCCCCGATTGCTTTTTTTTCAAGCAAGATTTCCGCTTACAAGGTATTATATTCATGAAAAAAAGTATCTTTGTACTATGGAGACGATTGATTTTGCACCGTTTTATCCCCATGCCGGATATGTTTACGGACTGGAAGGATTTGAGCCTGCTGTGGTGGACGGCCCCTACTTGAAAAGCCTGGGAGTGGAGGCGGAGCCTTCGGCCGGGACGCTGGAGGGGCTTCGGCGCGGGTCGGAACTGTTCGTCCGCCGCCTCAGGGAGCATACCCTGATTCCGCAGCAACGCTTCTGCCTGGACACCATCGATCCGGAAACGCAGCCTGAGGAAATCCATAATTATACCGGCCGATGCCCGACGCTTACCTACGAGATCAATCCCGTCCGGGGCTGCACGGTGGGCTGTCTGTACTGCCTGGTCAGCGACGGCGTCCATGAACGGCCGCTCCTGGCCCACGAGAATTACCACCTCCGGGTAAGGCGCCTGCTGGAGCAGCAGAACGGACCGGGAAGTCCCAACAAGAACCATTACTATTATTTCTCGCCCAAGACGGAAGCATTCCAGGAAGCCACCCTCCTTACCGGCATCGCGCACCGGATCCTGCACGAATTCATCGACCATTTCCGCCGCTGCCCGGACTCCAACGCCCGCCTGTTCATCGCCTCCAAGGCCGGCACCAGACAGCTGACTTACCTCCATGACGGCGAAAGCGTGCTGGACTTGATGAAGCAGCTGAAAGGGAAGATGCAGTTCAACACCAGCGTCTCCATCATGCCGCCTGCCCTGAGGGAGCTGCTGGAGCCTTATGCCGCCCCCATCGAAGAAAGGCTTGCCGCCGTCCGGCTTTGTGCCGACGCCGGCATCCCGGCTTCATCGGCCCTGGTGCAGCCCATTTTCCTTCCCTCGCTCACCGACGGGGAAATCCGCGCTTTCTTCGATGCGCTCCACGGGGCCGGCATCGTCAATTACAAGCCCGAATTCCTGACGGTGGAAATGGAGAACCTGGCCATGCTGGGGCCCTATCTGGGCTACTTTGACAAAGCGCAGGAAAGGCAGCTTTACGAGGCTTACCTCCTCCCTTCCAATGCCGACCACCGCAAGCAGCGTTCCCGCACCGCCCCGGACAGGAAAGCCAGCCTGGAAGCCATCCGGAGGATGATGTCCTACACCGAAAAGCTGGGCATGAGCACCAGCATCTGCTACTGGGTCCGCATGCAGCTGGGAATCACGGAGGAAGAAATCCCCCTGGTGAACCGGAACGGATTCCAGTGCCTGGGCTATCAGCGCGAACTTTTCAAAGCCGGCTGACCATGTACAGGGACCTGGCCGATTACTACCTCCGCTGGTATCACAGCCGGCCCGTAGGCATTACGGGAGCCCGGCGGGACGAACTGCGCGAGCTGCACAGAGTACTGTGGAAGGCCATCGGACACTTTGTGCACCACTACGGGGACTATGTCGGGGGCTGGGGCCTGTCGGAGAAGGAATGGTGGATTCTGGAGCAGCAGAGCCGCTATCCTTTCCGGGCGGGCACCTTCCGGCCCGACTATCTCATCTCCCGGCAGGGAGATCTGCTCCTGTGCGAAATCACCTCCCGCTTCTTCGCCCACGGCATTTTCATGAGCTGGTTCGGCGACCGGGCCGGGAAAGCCTTCGCCGCACAGTTTCCCGGAGCCACCTGCGATTTTTCATTCGGGCCGATGATAGACTGCATGCGGACGCTCCCCGGCGGGAAAAAGAAGATGTACGTGCTCAAAAGTACCGACCGCACCAGCGAAATCCGCCTGTACAAGCGCTTCTACGAGGCCGAAGGCCTGCAGGTGGAGATACTGGAGGCCCCGGAAGTGGAGCCTAGGAGGAAAGAGTGGTCGCAGGACGCTTTCGTGGTGAACGCCCTCAACCAGAAAGACATCCTGGGGTTCTCCCCGGACACGCTGCGGGCCCTGATGGACGCCGGTCTCCTGAGCGAGTTCCGGAATACATTCCTGATCCACGACAAACGCTTCCTCGCCCTCTGGTTCGACGAGCGCTTCACCCGGGCATGCCTGCTGCCGGAAGAATCGGCCTTCCTGCGCGCCCACGCCATCCCCACCTTCCTGACCATGCCGGAAGACGCCCCGGAGAACAAGGACCGGTACATCCTGAAACCCTTCCGCCTGGGAAAAAGCGAAGGTGTGACAGCCGGGCCGCTGGTCTCCCGGGAGGAATGGCTGCGCCGGCTGGAAGCGGGTACGGAAGGATGTCTGTTCCAGCCTTTTATCGACCAGAAAACTTTTCCGACGGTATGGGAGGGAACCGCTTTTGAAGACTATCTCTGCGGCATGATGCTCTGCGTGGACGACCGCTATTTCGATTCGGGCTACTTCCGGTGCTCCAGCCTTCCCGTCATCAACGTGGGAGACGACCGGAAAGCCTTCGTGCTGCATACCGACAATCCCGACATCCTTTCCCGCTGCGATATCCTATGATCCTTGCCGCCAACCAGCCCTATCTCCTGCCCTATTTCCCTTACTGGCAGCTGATCCACGCCGCAGACCTTTTCCTGGTGGGCGACGATTACGCCTACATGAAGCACAGCTGGATCAACCGGAACCGGATCCGGATGAACGGAGACATCATTTACCTGAGGGCTGAAATCCGGAAGAAGAGCAGTTTCCGACTCATCAAGGACACCTCGCTGGCCCCTCTGAACAGGCAAGAGAAACTCCGGACGGTGGAGGTTGCCTACCACAAGGCGCCGTTTTTTCAGGAAGGCTACGCCCTGGCGGAAAGGGTGTTCGGCTGCCGGGAAGAAAACCTCTGCCGGTTCCTGACTGCCTCCATCCGGGAAGTGTGCGGGTATCTCGATATCGACACGCCGCTGGGAACCACGTCTTCGCTGGAGGGAAACGCCCTCCTGCGGCGCGAGGAAAGGATTTACGACTTCTGCCACCGGCTGGGTGCCACCGGCTACATCAATGCCGCCGGCGGACAGCAGCTCTATCGTTTCGAAGAATTCCGGAGGCGCGGACTGCAATTGAACTTCCTCTGCAGCCAGGCCCGGGAAGCCGGCACGCTGTCGGTCCTGGATGCCGTCATGCACCACTCCCGGGACGAACTGCACACCCTGTTGGACCATTATACGCTGCTCCATGGATAAGCCCAAAGTCACCGTCATCTGCTACGCCTACAACCACGCCTCCTGCATCCGGGACGCGCTGGAAGGGTTCGTCCGGCAGAAGACTTCCTTCCCCGTCGAGGTAATTGTCCATGACGATGCTTCCTCCGACGGAACCGCCGCCATCATCCGGGAATATGCCGGACGCTACCCGGACCTGCTGCGCCCGGTGTTCCAGACGGAGAACCAGCATGCGAAGGGCGTCGCCATCGGCCCGGCTTTCTGCTTTCCGCTGGTCAGGGGGGATTACGTGGCCTTGTGCGAGGGAGACGATTACTGGACCGACCCTTCCAAGCTGCAGCGCCAGGTAGACGCGATGGAGGCCCATCCCGAGGTGGATATCTGCGCCCACTGCACCCGGAAAACCAAGGGCGGCAAGCCTGACGGCTTCGTGGCGGCCCGGCTGCGGGACGGGGTGATTCCCGCCGGGGATGCCGTGAAGGGTCTTCCCATCGCCACCGCTTCCCTTCTCTGCCGTTCGGCCGTCTATCTGCAGACTTCGCCCATGCGGGAAGTGAGGTTCAACGACCTGGCGCTGCTGCTGCAGGGCATTTCCCGGGGAGGCCTGCTCTACCTGTCCCGCTGCATGGCCGTGTACCGGTACCAGCATCCCGGTTCCTGGAGCGCAGCCCACCGGGGCATGCAGCGGCTGGAGGCCGACCAAACCGAACGGCAGATCCTGCAGGCGTTCGACCGCTGGAGCGGAGGCCGGTACCACCGTTCCGTCTCCTGGCGCCTTTCCAAAAGCGAATCCAGCAGCCTCCTTACCCGGGGCAGGGTTCTGGACTTCCTCTCGCCCAGGCGTTTTCCCCTTCTTGTCTCCCGGCTCGGAAGAACGCTCCGGCGCCGGTTCAACAGCTTTTATTGTTCTTTGCGATGGACCTCTATGTAACCCGGACCTCCCTCCCCTCCTTCGAAGAATACTGCGACGAAATCCGCCCGCTCTGGGACACCCGTCTGGTCACCAACATGGGGGTCAAGCACCGGGAGCTGCAGGCGCGGCTGGAAACCTTCCTGGAAGGGCCTCTGACCTTGTTCGCCAACGGACATCTGGCGCTGGAAGGCGTGTTGGAAGCCCTGCAGCTGCCTGTCGGAGGGGAAGTCATCACCACTCCGTTCACCTTCGTCTCCACCACCCACGCCCTTGTGCGGCGCGGTCTTGTCCCGGTTTTCTGCGACGTGCTTCCGGAAGACGGAACCTTGGACCCGGCACAGGCCGCCAGGCTGATTACGGAACGGACCGTTGCCCTGCTTCCCGTCCATGTATACGGCCACCCCTGCCAGGTGGAACGGCTGGAGACCCTGGCCCGGAAACATGGCCTTAAGTTAATCTATGACGCAGCGCACGCTTTTGGCGTCCGCTATCGGGAGAAGCCGCTGGTACGGTACGGCGACGCCTCCGTCCTTAGTTTTCACGCTACAAAGGTGTTCTCTACCATAGAAGGAGGGGCTGTGTGCTATCCGGAAGCTTCCATGCGGCAGGCGCTGGAAGACCTGACCAACTTCGGCATCCGGGACGCGGAGCTGTGTGCCGCCGTGGGTGGAAATGCCAAAATGAACGAGTTCCAGGCGGCGATGGGCCTGTGCAACCTGCGCCATTTCGCCAGGGAGACCGCCCTGCGGAAACAGGCGGCGGACCATTACCGGAAATATCTGCCGGCGGGGCTGCGCCTGCTGCAGCCCCGGGAAGGGACTACACCCAATGATGCCTACTGTCCCGTGGTCTTTGACAGCCAGAAGCAGCGTGACCGGGTGTTCCAAGCCCTGGAAAGACAGGGAATCCATCCCCGGAAATACTTCTTCCCGCTCACCAGCCACACCGCCTGCCTTGCCGGCCGGTTCAAGGGCGGGACACCCGTTGCCATCGGCCTGGCAGAGCGCATCCTCACCCTTCCGCTCTTTGCCGGATTGGAAGAAGAGGAAGTGCTGCGGGTCTGCCGGACAGTGGAAAAGGCGCTTTAACGGGCCGACAAGAAGGTTCTTACCCGCTTCCAGTTGCCTTTGGCGTGCTCGGCGGCCGTCCACAGGACCCGAAGGACTCCCTCTTCCGGGAACTCCAGCCCGGCGGTGCCGGAAACGACCTGCAGGAAACTCACCAGGTCCGGGGTGTCGGGGCTGGGATTGCCCGAGAGTCGGGTGCAGGGAGCATCGTCCTCACAAGGTTCGAAGGTCATTTTAAGGGCAGGTTCCGTCAGGGGATTGTCATCATCGTCCACCAGGATGGCGCTCCGGAAGGTTTCCATGTTCACGGATTTGGTGTATTTCACCACCAGCTGCTTGCGGTCCCATTCGCCCCGGCCGTTGTGGAAAGGGCTTCCCAGGCCCAGGAATTCATCTATTCCGGCGAAGACATAGAACATGCCCTGATGCGGCAGGAGCCCCTCCGGGTCCAGCGGGGCAATGTCCTCACAGTCGATCTGACAGAGGAAGGTGAGCGGGTAGTCGTAGGTCTCCCCTTCTTCTTCCACGCGCGCGAGCGGGTATTCCATGTCGGCGGGAAGGTCCGGGTCTCCCCACCACTTCGACGAGCAGAAAAGTTCTGCCTCGGTAGGTTCCAAATTGATTTTTATGGCCATAAAAACGAGATTTCCGCCCAAAGATACAAATTTTTTGAAAATTTAGGTACTTTGTGTTGCAAGGTATTGAAAAAAATTTATATCTTTGCATCGACAAATATTTTGAGAAATGAAAAAAGTAACGAATGCCTGTATCGGAGGGCGCAATTTCACCCTCGACGAAGACGCCTACAACCGTCTGTCTGCTTATCTGGAGCATTTCCGCGCCAAACTCTCGGTGCCTGAAATCCAAAAGGGAGAAGTCATGGACGAGATCGAGGGGCGGATTGCCGAACTCTTCTACCAGGAAGTAGGCGAAGGTGCCCGCGTGGTGAACCTGGCCCTGGTGGAAAAAGTCACTTCCACCCTCGGAATGCCGGACGGGTCGGCCGAAAGCAGCACCGGGACATCCTATGCCTCCGGCGATTTCTCCGCCCGTGAAACCGGCAAGGCGCCCAAGAAACTCTACCGGGACAAACGGGAAAAGCGCCTGGGCGGCGTCTGTGCCGGCTTGGCCTGGTATTTCGATGTAGACGTAACCCTGATCCGCGTACTGATGCTGGTGGCCCTGCTGTGCGGATCGGCCGGATTCTGGGTGTACGTGATTCTGTGGATCGCCATCCCGGCGGCCGATACGCCCGCCAAGGAATGCGAAATGCACGGAATTCCCGCAACGGCAGAGAACATGGCACGCTTCGCCCGCAGTGCCAGAGAAGACTATAAAAAGTAGGAAATTATGGAAAGCACAACCGACAATGTCCGCGCACAGATGCGGAAAGGCGTGCTGGAATACTGCATCCTGAGTATTCTCAGCCGGAAGGAGGCCTATGCTTCCAGTATTCTGGATGAACTTAAATCTGCCAACATGCTTGTAGTGGAAGGAACGCTGTACCCGCTCCTGATCCGCCAGAAGAATCAGGGCCTGCTCTCTTATCGGTGGGAAGAATCCCCACAGGGCCCCCCGAGAAAGTATTACGTAATCACGGACAAGGGCCGGGCACAGCTGGCCGAGATGGATGCCGCCTGGCAGGAAATGGTAGACAGTATTGAAACCTTACGGAAATGAAAGAAGTTGAGAAAGTGAGCATCGGAGGCTATGCCTTCACGCTCGACAAAGACGCCGCCGCCATGGCGCAGGACTATCTTTCCTCCCTGGAAGCCCACTATCTGGCGCAGCAGGGCGGCAAGGAAATCATGGAAGGGATAGAGGAACGCATGGCCGAACTGCTGCTGGAAAAATGCGACACCTCAGGGGTGGCCTCGGAGTCCGATATCCGCAGCATCATCGACATCATCGGCCGGCCGGAAAAGATAGAGGAGGACGATCCCGAACCGGAACCGGCGCCTGAAAAACCCAGGCGGAAACTGTTCCGCGACCTGGAGAACAAGCAGCTGGGCGGCGTCTGCAGCGGCCTGGCCACCTACTTTGACGCAGAGGTTGTCTGGTTCCGGCTGGGCTTCGTCATCCTTACGGCCATCATCCTCTTCGCCGGTGGTACACACGGGGTGTGGAACCTGTCCGTACCCGCCCTTTACGGTATCCTCTGGCTGGCCATGCCCGCCGCCCGCACCGCACAGGAACGCTGGGCCATGAAAGGAGACAGCGGCTCCCTGGACGACATCAAGCGCAATGTACAAAGCGGAGTAAGGGAGATGGGTGACACCGCCGGAAGGATGGTCAAGTCGGACGGATTCAAGAACATCGGCAGGATCTTCCTCATCCTCATCGGCCTTGTACTCCTGATCACGGGCACTTCGGGGCTGGCTTCGCTTTCCGTGCTGGGATTGAAAGGGAACATTCTCTTCGGCCCGCAGTATCTGGAATTCATCGACAACCTTTCCGAGTACGCCCCGGCCGCGCTCAACATGCTGGAAACGCCCTGGGTGGTGGCTCTGGCCGCCCTCGCCGTCATCCTGCCCTTCGTCGGGATGCTTTACGGCGGCATCCAGCTCATCTTCGGCTTCAAATCGCCGTCCTGGCGTCCCGGCCTTGTCATCTTCATCCTCTGGCTCATCGACATCATCGTCCTGCTGGTCCTGGGCTTTGCCACTATGGTCTCCACGCAAATGATCTCTGTGTAATCGTTATAAGTTAGTTATGTTATGAGGTTGACTCAAAAAAGTGAGTTGACCTCATTTTTTCGTATTTAATGTCGCCAAAGACGGCTTCTGGATCCGTCTTGGAGTTACTGTTACGCTCGCCTTGGGGTCCAGCTTCTGCTCATACTCCCGCATCTTACTCACTCCTTCATCGGCAATCTTTTCGGCAGCCTTCTTCTGTTGCTTGGTCAAGGCCTCTTTCCGTTCTTTCATCCGCTCAAGAACACGGTCGGTGCGCCCTGATCTCATCGGCCGTCATGGACTGCTCCGTTTCAGACTCCCGCTGCTCTATATCCAGGATTTTCTCAACCTCCTCCGGCACGGCCTTCACATCCTTCTCCAGTTTTGCCTTGTTCGTCTCCGTCGCACGCTTCCAAACAAACGTGTATTTGTTGGCCGATGACTCGATCTTCGTTCCGTCTATGTACTGAACATCCTATGTCACCAGACCCTCTTCGACAAACAATTCCACAACCTGAGTGAACAACCCCTCAAACGCACCACCAAACGGCGGCTCCTAAAGTTGTTAATGGTGCGGAAGTCTGGGATAAGCATGCCTCCCAGCCGCATGTAGATGATATCCTCCCGCCACCCTTGTACGTACGCTCAAGGGCCCTGATATCCAAGCCTTCCACAACAGCATCATCCACCTTTGCCGGATGCTCTGCTGGTACCATGTCGGAAAGATACACAGGGAAAAGGCTTCCTTGTCAGGGACATCTACAACAAGACCGATGCATACCGTGTACAGGCCGATGGAAAAGGTTCAGTTGAAGCCGTATGATTGCCACCGGGTGCACTGTATGTGGTTGAAAATGAGTTTGTTGCAAAAAAGCCGATGGAAAAGGTTCAGTTGAAGCCGTATGATTGCCACCATGAGTACTGTATGTGGTTGAAAATGAGTTGGTTGTGAAAAGGCCGATGGCGAAGGTTCAGTTGAAGCCGTATGATTGCCACCGGGTGAGCCGTATGTGGCTGACTATTAGTTTGTTCCGCAAACCCATGTGGTAATGGCGAGCAAGCGAGAGCAAGCGAAGCGAAGCGGAACGGAGTCCCCTGGACACCCCATACCCCTCCCTACATCACATAAAGAAAGGAGCCAACTCACTTTTGAGTCAGCTCCTTTATTGTAAAGGCTTGAAAACCAGCATCAGGCGTGAAACTACTATTTTTTTTCGTATTTCTCCTAAAAATATTAGGAGAAATAAAAATAATCCGTATATTTGCAGCAGAAACAGAAAGTTATGAAACAAAGACTTACAGAGAAAGAAGAGATGCTGATGAACATCTTCTGGCAGCACGGACCGCTTTTCATCCGGGAATTAGTCCAGTACATCCCGGAACCCAGGCCGCATTACAACACGGTGGCCACACTTGTCAAGTTCCTGGAAGAAAAGGGGTTCGTAGAACGGGAGCCGGTAGCCAACACCTTCCGCTATAGGGTGAAGACCACCGAGCGCCAGTACCGGGGCAATTCCGTGGGAGAGATGGTGGCCCGCTATTACAATAACTCCTATGCCAGCCTGGTGTCCCAGTTCGTGGAAGATGAACGGATGGACCTCCAGGAACTGAAAGACCTCATCGCCACCATCGAAAAGAACAGAAAATGAGCGATTTCCTGTTATATATCGGCCGAAGCGGACTCTATCTGAGCCTGTTCTACGCCTATTACCTGCTGGTGATGCGCCGCACCACGCTCTTCCGCTTCAACCGGATCGCGCTGCTGGCGGGATCGGCCCTGTGCCTGGTGCTGCCGGCTTTCCAGCTCCGCACGGCAGACGCCGCTCTGCCGATGGCGGGAGAACTGACGATGGTTTCCATCCCGGACACGGGGCTGCAGGGGACGGCGGCATCGGCCTCCATTCCCTGGGCCCAGGTGCTCGGGGGCGTGTATTTCGCGGGTATGGCCGCCGTGCTGCTGCTTACCCTGCTGTCGGCGGTTAAAATGCGCCGGATCATCCGGCAGGGCACGCCGGAAAAGACGGGAGGCTGCCGCCTGGTGGTTGTCCCGGACCGCATCTCCTCGTTCAGCTGGAGAAAAACCGTGGTCATCGGCCGGGAAGACCTGCAGCAGAACCCGGCCATCCTCACCCACGAACAGATGCACGTGGAGTGCCGCCACTCCGTGGACCTGCTGCTTTTCGCGGTATTCCAGCTCCTCTTCTGGTGGAATCCGCTGGTGTGGATCACCCGCACCGAACTCAAACTCCTTCACGAGTACGAGGCCGATGAAGGAGTGCTTCGCAAAGGCATCGATGCAACACAATACCAATTACTTCTGGTGCGAAAATCCGTGGGGGAAGAACGCTTCTCCCTGGCCAGCGGGTTCCAGCACGCGAAACTGAAAAACCGTATTACCATGATGCTGAAAAATCCCACTCCGGGAGGTATGCGCTGGAGCTATCTGGCCCTCCTCCCCGTACTCTCACTCGCTATGTTCGCCTTTAACCCGGCGAAAGCCCTTGCCACGCCCGCCGAAGAGCACGCCGCTCAGGAAGAAACCGTCATTCCCGCGCCACAGGATACGACGGCTGCCGTTCCTTACCGACTGATGGAGGTGCATCCGAAATTCCGTGGCGGCGACATGAACGAATTCGCCAAATGGGTCAATGAAAACCTGGCTTATCCGGACGAAGCCAAGAAGAACAAGATCCAGGGGCGGGTATCCCTTCAGTTCACTGTCAACACCGACGGCACACTCACGGATGCCCGGGTGTTAAAGGGTGCGGCTCCGGTGCTGGATGCCGAGGCGCTCCGGGCGGTGAATTCCTGTCCGCCGGACTGGACGCCGGGCATGCAAAATGGCAAGCCCGTCCCGGTCAAGGTTATGTTCCCTGTCATCTTTCAACTGAAATGAAACGACTTCTCGTGATGCTGCTGCTCGCTGTCTGCGTCCCGCTGGGGGCACAGACAGGGACGCAGCGGGATTCGCTGCTCCAGGCGGCCCGCTCCCTCAAGCAGCAGTACAAGTTTGACGCCGCGGCTCAGACGCTGTCGGCACTGATGGACCCCGCGCACATGGATGCCGAACTGCTGGGGGAACTGGCCGACTGCCATTTCCTCTCCGGCGATTCGGAGGATGCCACCGCGCTGTACGGCATTCTGACGCAGATGGCTCCGGAGCATACAGGCTACCGGATGCGCTATATGACCCTGGCCTACCGGGCCAAGGCGTACCCGGAGGTGGTCGGCGCCGGGAAAGAGCTGCTGCAGCGCGATTCCCTCCTGCCGGCCCTGACCCTGGTGGGGGACGCCTTCGGCCAGCTGGGAGAACTGGATTCGGCCCTGTGCTATTACCGGGCGGCCTTGAGGCAACAGCCGGAAAAACCCTCCCTGATCGTGAAGACGGCCGATGTCCTGCTCCGGCAAAAGCAGTACCGGGAAGCGCTGGCCCTGACCACGGAGTTTCTGGAGGGGAATCCCACTTACGTTCCGGTGCGGCAGCTGCAGGGCATGACGTACTACCTGATGGGGCAGTACGAGCAGTCGGCCCAGGCTTTCCAGGCGCTGGTGGACGACGGAGACGACGGATACGCCACGCATTACTACCTGGGACAGAGCTACAAAGAAATCCGGCGGCCGTTCCTTGCCGCACCGGAACTGGAAGCAGCCTGGCAGAAGGATTCCAGCAGCGTGGCGCTGGCCCTGGACATCGGCATGGAAAAATCCAAATATGCCCACCCCCGGGAAACGGAGGTGCTTCCCTGGTTCGACAAAGCGGAGCAGCTGCTCAATGAGTCCCTCAACCAGTTGTATTATACCTACAAGGGCCGGGGCGATGTCTACTTCAGCATGTCCCAGTGGAGAAAAGCCCTCTCAGAGTACCGGTCGGCCCAGATATATAAGCCCGGTTTCATCAACACCTATCCCCGGATGGGTTATTGCCTGGAAAAGCTGGGAGACAAGAAAGGCGCCCTCCAGTGGTACCAGCGCTTCCTGGATGCCGCCAAGCCCGGCGACCAGTGGTACGACTACGCCACCCAGGCTGTTTCCGACCTCAAGGCTGCGCTGTTCATGGAAGAATAGCGCAGCACCGAAAACGACAGGAATAGGGATTTTGCCGAATTCTTCTTATATTTGCGGATTATGGCAAAGTTCTGGTCGGACATACTGGTCCCGGTAGCCATCGCCGGAGCCGTCGCAGCGCAGACCCTGGGAGTGGAGATTTCCCGGGCGTCCAGGCTGCACGCATGGTTCCCCGACGCCGTGCGGGACACCCTGGTGCAACAGGACACCCAGCCCCGCCGGAAATCCCTGACTGCACCCCAGGACAGCCTGAAAACCACGCCCGACTCCTTGAAAGCCATCCAGGACAGCCTGAAAGCGCGCACGGACAGCCTGCAGGAAGAGGAAGAACTCTGGTTCTTTGACGAAGAACCCCAGGCAGATACCACCCCCAAGGTCACGGCACGGGACACCATGCGGGTGCCGGACAGTCTCCGCCTCACAGACCCGTTCCGCTATCAGTGGTACGTGGCGCTCAAGGATCCCCTCACCCACCGGATCGTGGTGGATTCCCTGATGCAGGCGGGCGATTCCCTCCTTTCATTCCGGATAGACTCCACCTATCTGGCCGATTCGGCCGCCGTCGCCAAAGAGGAATTCGAAAAGTGGTATGCCGGCCTTTCCAAATCGGAGCGGAAGCGCTATGACTATGAGCATTACCAGCTGCCGGCCATCCTTCACAGACGGGATTCCATCCAGCATGTGAAGGACAGCATCAAGCACATCAAGGACAGTATCCTGGAAAACACGCCCCGCATCCTGGAAACGGCCTTCCTGCCGGATTCCCTGTACTATAAGCGCCTGGTTGCCTGGAAACACGACCGCTACTTCAACAAAGTGGAAGTGATGGAATGGGACACCACGGCCAACTACCATTTCTACGACTATCCCTTCATGCGGGAGGATGTGGGCGCCACCTGGCTGGGCCTTCCCGGATCGGCCGTGCAGACTTACAATTTCTTCAACCGCAAGGACGATGAAACCGTGAGTTTCTACGCCCCGTACGAATCCTGGACCTACTCTGCCTCCAGCCTGCCCATGTTCAACACCAAGACGCCCTACACGGAGCTGGAATACTACGGCAACCTGTTCAACAGCAGCACCACCAGCGCCGATGCGTACCGCGTGTTCACCACCCAGAACATCCTGCCTTCGCTCAATATCGCCCTGGAAATGAAACGTTACGGCGGAGCGGGCAACACCAAGAACGACCAGGCCGGCAACAGCACCTATGTAGTGGCCGGCAACTATCTGGGCAAGAAATACCTGGCGCACGGCGGCGCCATCTTCAACTCCATGACCCGCCAGGAAAGCGGCGGCATCCAGGACAATTTCTGGATCCGGGACACCACCGTGGACGTTCGCGAGATAGAAGTGAACCTGGCAGCTGCCAGCAACCGGTACAGCAAGCGGACCCTCTTCTTCGACCAAAGTTACCGCATCCCGTTCGAATTCATCGAACAGTTGCGGCACAGGGGCGACACCACCTGGGTGAAACCGGACTCCCTGAATACGGACATGACCACCGGCTTCATCGGCACTTCGACCGAGTATTCGGTGTATTCCAAATTGTATGTGGACGATACCTCCTCGCCTCTGTCCAGCTTCTATAACGATGTCTTCAACATCAACCCCGCCGAAAGCGCCGACTCGATGCGGGCCATGAGACTGGACAACCGCATCTTCGTGCGTCTGCAGCCCTGGCGCGAGGATGCCGTCGTCTCCAAAATTGAAGGCGGTATCGGCGACAGGCTCCAGAAGTTCTACAAATTCGGGCCGGGCGACTTCCTGAAGAAACCGCAGAACGTCCTCTGGAACTCGCTGTACACGTATGTCGGAGCGGAAGGGCGGTTCAGGAAATTCATGGAATGGGATGCCATGGGCCTTTACAATTTCGCCGGATACGAAGCCAACGATTTCGCCGTCAAGGCCAACGCCAAATTCAACTTCTACCCGTTCCGCCGCCAGCCCGCAAGCCCCATCTCCATCGGAGCGCATTTCGAGACCACGCTCAAAGAACCCGGTTACTACGAGCAGCACTTGTATACCAACCATTACAAGTGGGACAACGAATTCTCCAAGATTTCCACCACCCGGATTACCGGATCCGTGGATATTCCCAAATGGAAACTGAAAGCCTCCGTGGGCTATGGCCTGCTGGCCAACAACATCTACTACGACACGCTGGGGGTGGCCCGGCAGAACACCACTCCCATGAGCGTGCTGTCCGCCGCCCTGCGAAAAGACCTGGTCCTGGGTCCCGTGCATCTGGAGAACAGCGCCCTGTTCCAAGTGAGTTCAGAGCCGGACGTGCTTCCGCTGCCCATGCTCTCCCTCAACCTCCGCTGGTTCCTTCAGTTCGTAGTCGTGGATCCCAAGACCATGATCCTGCAGCTTGGTGTCAATACCCGTTACACCACCCAGTGGCATGCCCCCGCCTTCAATCCCGTGGCCGGTGTTTTCATGAACCAGAATGAAGAGCTCTACGGCAACTGCCCTGTCTTCGACGTGTTCATGAACATCCAATGGAAGAAGTGCTGCCTCTTCCTCAAGCTGGAGAATGCCGGAAACGGCTGGCCCAACGAGCGCCACGACTATTTTACCGCCCACCACTACGTGCAGACGCCTACCGCCCTCAAGTTCGGCATTTCCTGGCCGTTCTACCCGCGTCTGGGCAAGCAGAAGACCCTGTCGGAGAGAGCCGGCAGCTCCGGTCTGGGCGGTGGCAGCGGTTCTTCTCTGGGAGGCGGTCTTTCCGGTGCCTTGAGAGGAGCAGGCCGATGAAACCCGAACACAGACTATACCTGCTGATCGCCCTGGTCGCCCTGATCCTTCTGCTGATTCCCGGGAAACAGCACCACAGTCCCCTGCAACTGCGTCCGCAAGACACGCTCCGCTGCATCCTCCCCTGGGAAGGAGCGGCCATGGAGCAGGCGCTCGTGCAGAAATTCACTTCAGACCACGAGCTGGAGACCACCATCACCGTCGCCGAAGAAGGCCGGAACTATCTGGATTCCCTGATGGAGGGTTCCATCGACCTGGTCGTCCTTCCCCGGGCCGATTCCCTCCCGGAAAAACTCGCCGCCACGCGTCCTTTCCCCGACGGGACAGTTTGGGTGCTGAGGAAAGAAGATTCCAAGGCCCTGATGCTGATGAACCGGTGGATCGGTGAATTGTCGGCAGAAGCCCAGTTCCACCAGCTGCAGAAAGACTATCTCAAAGGAAAACCCGTGCACCTGACCACCATCAGCAGCTACGACCCCCTGGTGAAGCAATACGCCGCCGGCATCGGCTGGGACTGGCGCCTTCTCAGCGCCATCATCTACCGGGAATCCCGCTTCCATGCCGACGCCAACTCGCACAAGGGCGCGGTGGGCCTCATGCAGATCCGGAGCAGCCGCTACAGCACCGACACGCTGCTGATTCCTTCCGTCAACCTGTCGGTCGGTACCACCTACCTGAAACGGCTGCAGAACATGTTCAGCCGCACGGCCGCCGACACCACCGAGTGCATCAAGTTCACCCTGGCGGCCTACAATGCCGGGGAAGGAAAGATTCTGAGGACCATCCAGACGGCTGAGGAAAAAGGCGTGGACGCCACCCGCTGGGACAGCGTTTCCTCCGTGATTCCGGATGTCCCCGGATTCAAGGGAACCCAGACCCTGGTCTATGTGGAAGACGTTCTGAACATCTACGCCTTCTACACCCGCTTCTATCCCAGATAGTTTTCCGACACACGGTTCCCCTCCGGGATGCGTCGCTTCGCGACCCTGTTCGGGCCAATGCATCCGGGAGGGGAACCGTGTGTCAGAGAGGGACTAGTCGGCTTTGACGGAAACGGCAGGGTCTATCCTGGAAACATACCTGGCCGTCAGGAAAAGCAGGGCCAGGATGACCAGAAAAGCAATGACATCGGCCGCCAGGATCCACAGGACATCGATGTGGACAGGTACCCAGGAGACGAAATAATTGGCCGGGTCAAGGGGAATCAGATGCGTAGTGCCCTGGACAAGGCAGAACAGCAGGGCGAGCGCATGGCCGGCAAGCATGCCCTTCAGCACCACGCCGGAAGCCACCCGGACAAACACCCCGCCCACGGAACTGTCTTCCATTCCCAGGGTTTTCAGCGTGCCGATGGTGGAGATGTTCCTGAGCAGGAGGATCAGCAGCCCCGAAATCATGTTGAAGCCTGCCACGATGGTCATGAGCACCAGAATGGCCAGCACATTGGAATTGATGAGCTCCAGCCAGTCGAACACCTGCGGATAAGCCTTGGCAGAAGAAGTCACATAAAGCGATTCCTCCTCTTCGTATCCGCTGCCGAGCAGGCGGGCGCCGATGGTGGCGGCCAGGTTGTCCAGGCGCTCGCGGCTCCTGTAATCGGCCTTCACCTCCACTTCCAGGCAGGAAACCTGGTTTTCATCCCAGCCGTTCAAGCGCTGCACATCCTGCAGGTTGGCATAGACCAGGAGATTGTCGTCCATCTCGACCAGGTCGTGGTGGACATGGGTGACGAGGAACTTGCGCACGCGCACGCGTTCCCCGATAAAATAAGTTGTGAGCGTACCGCCTTCCCCTACGCCCGTAATGCGGGAAAGCCTTTCCGGCACCGAGACGGCCAGGGCGGAATCGGGACGTTCCACGCCCTTGACCACCACGCCGTGGATCACGTCCCCGTCCTTGACGATGCCGCTGCGCAGGACCGCGGGATGAAGGGCCTTCACCCCGGGAATGGACAGGACGGCTTCCTCCGAGGGCAGGTGCCGGGGCATGGAGACATCTTCCCCGGTGCCCTGGTCCAGCGGAACGATACGGATATCGCCGACCATAGCCGCCACGCCGTCCCGCACGGCATGGCGGAACCCGGACGAGACGGCTACGGCGACGATCATGACGAAGAAACTGACGGCGATGGCTACCGCCGCCACGTTTCCCTGGAATTTGAGCCTCCGGGATATGAAGCGGGAGGCTTTCACTTACCAGATGTGGACGCGCTCTTCTTCCGGACGGAACATGGCGTCACCCTCGTGGATGTCGAAGGCGTCGAAGAAGGTCTGGAAGTTCCGGACGGAGACATTCACGCGGTTCTCGGCCAGCGAGTGCGGATCCATGTTGGTGAGACGGGCCTTTTCCTGGTCGGTGATGTTCTGGGCCCAGATGGCGCCGTAGGAAAGGTAGAAGCGCTGGGCGGGGGTGAAGCCGTCGATAAGTTTTTCGGGCTTGCCCTTCAGGGCGTTCTCCATGGCTGTGTAAGCGATGGACAGACCGCCGTGGTCGCCGATGTTCTCACCCAGGGTGTAGCGGCCGTTGGCGTGAACGCCCGGGAGCACCTCCACGGCATCAAACTGGGCGGCGAGCTTGCTGCCGAGTTCATCGAACTTGGCCTTGTCGGCGGCCGTCCACCAGTTCACCATATTGCCGGTGGCGTCGAACATGGAGCCCTGGTCGTCGAAACCGTGGGACATCTCATGGCCGATGACCACGCCGATACCGCCGTAGTTCACGGGATCGTCGGCCTCCGGGTCGAAGAACGGCTTCTGGAGGATGGCGGCAGGGAAGCAGATCTCATTGGTAGTGGGGTTGTAGTAGGCATTCACCGTCTGGGGAGTCATGCCCCACTCGGTCTTGTCCGTGGGCTTGCCCAGTTTGTCCATGTTGTCCTTCACATACCAGGCGCTGGCATTGCGGAGATTCTCATAATAGGTATTCTCCGGGTCGATGTCCAGGGTGCTGTAATCCTTCCACTTGTCCGGATAACCGATCTTCACGGTGAAAGCGGCCAGCTTTTCGCGGGCGCGGACCTTGGTGCTGTCGCTCATCCATTCCAGCGCGTCAATATGCTGGCCAAGGGCGGTGCGGAGATTCTCCACCAGGGTCACCATCTTCTGCTTGGAAGACTCCGGGAAGTAACGGGTCACGTACATTTCGCCCACGGCCTCGCCGAGAAGGCTGTTGGGGACGCTCATGGCGCGCTTCCAGCGGGGCTGCTGCTCCTGGGCACCGGCCATCTGATGGGAGAAGAACTCCCAGGAGGCGGTATAGAAGTCGTCGGAGAGGGAGCCGGCCTGGCCGCTCACGAACTGGCAGAGAAGATAAGCCTTGAGGGTTTCCAGGTCGGTCTTGTCGAAGAGCTTGTTGAGCCCGTCAAAATAGGAAGGCTGCTGGACGATGACCTTGTCCTGGGCGGGAATGCCGGCAGCCGCGCAAACCTTGTCAAAGCGGATGGCAGGCCAGGCGGCGGTAATCTGCGCCGTGCTCATGGGGTTGTAGATGGCGGTCATGTCGCGGTTCTGCTCACGACTCCAGGAAATGGCAGCCATGGCATCTTCCATGGCCATGTCCTTGGAAACCAGGTTGGCGGCATCGGCCACACCGGCGAGGTTCAGCACCTTCTCCAGATAGGCTTTGTAGCCATCCTTCAGGGCCTGGTTGGTTTCCAGCAGATAGTAGTCGCGGTCGCCCATGCCCAGGCCGCCCTGGCCCAGGTAGAGGACCTGGATCTCGCTGTTGGTGAGGTCGGCCTCCACGCCGGCGCCGAAGAAACCGCCTTCACCCACCAGGTTCATCTTGCCCAGCAGGGTGGCCAGTTCATCCTTGGTACCGACAGCCTGGATCTCGGCGATATAAGGCTGGATAGGCTGGGCGCCCAGGGAATTGCGGGTAGTGGAGTCCAGGGCCATCTTGTAGAGGTCGGAGATTTTCTGGTCGACGGAACCCTTGGCCGCCTGCATGGTGGCCATGCTCTCGAAGAGGGCGTTCAGGTTTTCCTGCGTCCGCTCACGGATGGCGTCGAAACTGCCGTAACGGGAAAATTCCGGACGAAGCGGGTTGTTTTTCTGCCAGCCGCCGGTGGAGTACTGGTAGAAATCTTCCTTGGGAGAGGTGGAAGGATCCAGATTGGCCATATCCAAAGCCGGGGCACCGCTCTTGGGGGCGCAGGCTGCGAAGGCCAGAAGTGCAGACATGAACATTGCTACCTTTTTCATAAACAAATATAATATTAATTAATCTAAAGTCAGGTACAATTTGCAAATTTACACAAATATGCGGATATTTGTATTTCTTTTCGTCAGGAATGAATAAAATCAAAAATATATCCGTCCGGTACGGCATTTCCACCCTCGGCCTCATCATTGTCGCCCTGGGCGTGGGCATTTCCATCAAGTCCAATCTGGGCATCGCCCCGCCCTCCTGTCCGCCCACTGTCCTCAACCTGCAATGGACCGGCATTTCCGTCGGCACCTTCACCTGGATGATGCACCTGCTGTTCATCCTGCTGCAGGTGGTCATCCTCCGCAAAGACTTCAAAGCCAGTTATCTGATGCAGATTCCCGCCGCCTTCGTCTTCGGATACATGTGCGACGGCGCCATCTGGCTTTTCGACTCCATCAACGCTCCGGCCACCCATTACGTCGCCCAGGTCGGCCTGAGCCTTGTGGCCGTGGTGCTCACCGCCATCGGCATCAAGCTGGAAGTGCTGGGAGAAGGCTGGATCCTGGCCGGCGACATGACCACCTCCGTGCTCAGCAAGGTGACAAAGACCTCCTTCAGCACGGTCAAGATTCTCTTCGACGTCACCCTGGTGGTCCTTACCGCCGTCCTCTCCTGGCTGTTCTTCCGGAACCTTACCGGCAACGGCGCCACCGTAGTCATCCGGGAAGGCACCCTGATCCTGGCCCTGCTCACCGGTCTCTGCATGAAGGTGACGGATCCGCTGATGGACAAACTGTTCGGGCCCCTGATGGCACGCGCCAAGGCATGAACAAAGCAGTACGCCTGATCAAAGATTATATGCTTCCCATGGCCATCGTCCTGGGAATCAGCCTGTATCTTGTCTATCATTTCACCCCTGCGATGCACCGGTTCGGTCCCTGGCTGCACCCGGTGGTTTCCGAAGGGCAGCGGCTCGTGATTGCCATCCTGCTGTTCTTCCAGTTCGTGAAAATATCGCCTCACGACCTTAAACTGAGCCGCTGGCACCTGGGCGCCCTGCTGGTGCAGGTGCTCAGCTTCCTGGTGCTGGCCCTGCTGGTCGCCGTCACCCCGCAGGGCGATGTCCGCATGCTCCTGGAGTGCGCCATGCTTTGCATGATCTGCCCTACGGCATCGGCCGCAGGTGTGATTACGGACCGGCTGGGAGGCAATCTGGCCGGCACGGTCACCTATGTGGTCATGATCAATGCAGCCGGCACCTTCCTGATTCCGCTGGTGATTCCCCTCGTCAATCCTTCGTCCGACCTGGGATTCTGGGCCTATGTGGGGCACATCGCCCTCAAGGTGTTCCCGGTCCTGATCCTCCCCGGCCTGGTTGCCTGGGTCATCCGATACACCACACACAAACTGCAGCGCAGGCTCATGCGCTGGAGTTCCAACTCCTTCTATGTCTGGGGCGTAGGCCTTACCCTGGCCATGATCCTGGCCACACGGGCCCTGCTGTTCAGCAGCCTGGGGATGGCGGCTGTCGCCGGCATCGTCCTGGTATCGGCCTTCTGCTGTTTCGTGCAGTTCTTCGCGGGACGCAGAATGGGGAAAGACCGGATCGGAAGCCTCACCGCCGGACAGGCCCTGGGGCAGAAGAACACCGGCTTCCTGATCTGGCTGGGATACAATTACATGACCCCTGTCACCTCCGTGGCCGGCGGCCTCTATGCCATCTGGCAGAATCTGTTCAATTCCTGGGAATTGTACCGGAAGGAACACCCCAAGGGCTAGATGTGGGCTTCGCGGAACACCTCCACGATGGAAGGATAGGAGTTCTTCAGGAAAGGAGGCAGGGACGATTTGGCCACCCATGCCGCCTTGGTGATGTCTTCTTCCCGCTGCGGAGTCAGATTGGTGGGGTCCGTATAAAGCATGTCGTACCACCAGGTATGCTTGAGGTGCCACAGATTGTCCCTGAAATAGACATGGTCCGTGATGCAGATCAGGCGGCGGAGATCCAGCTGGTCCACGCCGGTTTCTTCCTGCACTTCCCGCATGGCGCAGACTTCCATGTCTTCTCCAGGCTCCTGATGGCCCTTGGGAAGATCCCACAGACCGCTGCGGGAGATGAGCAGGTAATCACCGCGTCGGTTGCTCACCAGCCCTCCGGCCGCGTTCACTTCCTTGAACTCGGAACAGACACGCCGGTAGGTTTTTTCGATATCTTCCGAGGGGATGTAGATGCGTGAGAGGGTGTCCTGCACCTCGAACATGCGCACCAGCGAATGGATGTCCAGCACCTCCCCCACGTGAAACTCCACGGAGTTGGCGTCCTGAAGCGCTTCTTCCCTGGGCGAACAAATCATGATGCTGCGTTTCCCGAAATAGATTTTGTGCATGGAATTTGCTATATTTGCAGGTTGCAAAGATACAAAAACATGGTGGAATTAGAAAGCAAGCACGGGATTGTTTCCCGTCAACCTTATGAACTATATATGTCTTTCACGGACCTGCAGAATTTCCAGCGCATGCTCCCGGAGGACAAGAAAGACATGATCCAGGCCGATTTCGACACCCTCACCGCCACGGTACAGGGCTTCCACATCGGCGTCAAAGTGCACCAGCGGGTCCCCTATTCCCGGATCGAGCTGGTGGATTACGACGCTCCCTTCGGCTTTTTCATCGAACTGCATTTCGAGCCGGCCAGGGAAGATCCTTTCAAGACGGAATTCTGGATCAAGGCACAGGCAGACCTCAACCTCATGATGAAGATGATGCTCTCCGGCAAGATCAAGGAGGCCCTGGACAAAATGGTGGACGGCCTCGTAGACGCCTCCAACGGAAAAATGCCGGAGGGGTTTGACCCGAACATGTGGGGCGGGAATGCCAAGTAAGCCGTTTACAGACCTCCTCCTGGAATCGGTGGGGAAGGAATATGCCGCCACGGTGCTGCAGGCACTGGAGGAGGCTCCCTCCGTATCGGTCCGCCTGAACCCCTCCAAAAGCACGGTGTGTCCCTTCGAAAAGGCGGAACCCGTGCCCTGGAGTCCCTATGGATACCTTCTCCCGGAGCGGCCGGTCTTTACCCTCGACCCTCTTTTCCATGCCGGCGCCTATTATGTGCAGGACACGTCGGCCATGTTTGTGGGGCATCTGTTCCGGCAGCTCATCGGCCCGATGCATGAAGGACTTTGCGTGCTGGACCTCTGTGCCGCGCCGGGCGGGAAAACCACGGACCTCGCCGCCTCGCTGCGTGCCCATGACGGAGGGAAATCCCTCCTGCTCGCCAACGAAGTGATGCACGCCCGGTACGGCGTCCTCCGGAGCAACGTAGCCACTTGGGGAGACCCCGCCGTCGGAACCGTTTCGCGGGATCCGTCGGCCTTCGGCGGCTCCGGCATCTTCGACCTTATCCTCTCCGACGTCCCCTGCTCCGGCGAGGGCATGTTCCGCAAGGACATCAAGGCACAGGAAGACTGGTCGCCGGAAACCGTGGATTTCTGCGCCGCCCGGGCAAGGAGGATCCTGGCCGATGTCTGGCCTGCCCTCAAGGAAGGCGGCCTGCTCCTTTTCTCCACCTGCACCTTCAACCGGAAAGAGAACGACGGCACGGTGGAATGGGCCATGGAGCAGCTGGGGGCGGAATGGGTGGACATGGGAGAGCAGGAACCTGCCGTCCGCACCGCCTGCGGCTATCTGATGCTGCCCGGCCTGGTGCCCGGCGAAGGCCAGTACGCCGCCGTACTCCGCAAGAAAGGCACCCTGGACCCTGTCCGGAAGGCCGATCCCCTCACCCTTTTCCGCGCCGAGCGGTGCCCGCTGCCGGACAGCGGCCTTCCGTGCTGGGACGTTGACCGCGCTACCGCCCTTCGTTATCTGCACGGAGATGCAGTGGTGCTGCCGCAGGAAGCCCCGAAAGGGCTCCTGTACCTTTCCTATGAAGGACTGCCCCTGGGACAGGCCAAGAACCTGGGCACCCGCTGCAACAACCTTTACCCCAAAACCAAACGAATCAAAATGGATATCAGATGAAAAGATTCCTGATCATTGCCGCCCTCTGCTGCTCGCTGCCCGCCATGGCCCAGCAGGACAAACAGGACTATGTCCGCCGCTACAACAACCTGGTGGAACGCGTAGGCGCCGCCGGTGTGGGCGTAGAAACGCTCCTGGACAAGTGGGAGGCCGATTTCCCGGATGACGACCAGCAGATGCTGGCCCGCTTCGCCTTTTGTTTCACCCGCTGTCAGACGCCCCGGGTCATCCAGCTGGAGAAGGACAAGTACCTGGGAAGGGACCCTGTCCTGCCGATGACGGACTCCCTCGGAAAAAAATGCAATTATTTCGAGGATACCGTCTATGACGACGACCTGTACGCCCTGGCCAACAAAGCCATCGACCAGGCCATCGCCGTGAAAAGCTGGCGGCTGGACTACCGTTTCCTGAAAATAAACGCCATGCTCTCCTACGAAAAGGAGAGTCCGGACATGACCCTCCAACAGCTCAAAGCCCTTGCCGACGAGCATTATACCCGCCATCCCTCCTGGGTGTACGATGAGATTGATCAGATCGGGGACAGCGAGTTCGAAGCCTTCATGCAGGACTACTGCGCCACCATTTTCCGCATTGGAAGCGACGCTTCGCTGGAAGCGTTCAAGTCTCTGTCCGAACACCTGCTCCGATATAGCAAGGACAACCCCCTGTTCATGGACAATGTGGGATCGTACTATCTGGTCAAGAAAGATTACAAGAAGGCCGCCAAACAGTTCGACGCCGTGCTCAAGAAGCATCCGGACGACCTTACCGCCATCCGGAACGGTATCCTGCTGTCCCGCAGCAAGAAAGATGTCAAGTTGGAGAAAAAGTACCTGGCCATGATGGCCAAGTATGGGGAGACGGAGACAGACCGCGCATCCGCCCAGGCAAGGCTAGAGGGCTTGAACCGGAAATAACGGTTTTTCTTCTCGGCAGCTGAAACTTTTTTCGCGTGGCAGGCGTATATTAATAGTATCACTATTACACGTGTATGAAACTCTCCCAATTCAATTTCGACCTGACCAAGGACCGGATCGCCCAGGAACCTCCGCGCTGGAGGGATGAGGCCCGCATGATGGTCCTTCACAAAGACACCGGTGAAATCGAGCACCGCCAGTTCAAGAACATCATCGACTATTTCGGCAAAGGCGACACCTTCGTCCTCAACGATACCAAGGTATTCCCGGCCCGCCTGTATGGCAAGAAAGAAAAGACCGGCGCCGACATCATGGTGCTTCTGCTCCGCGAACTGAACCGGGAGCAGCGCCTGTGGGATGTAATTGTGGATCCCGCCCGCAAAATCCGCATTGGCAACAAACTGTATTTCGGAGAGGACGAATCCATGGTGGCGGAAGTGATTGACAACACCACTTCCCGGGGCCGCACCCTGCGGTTCCTGTTCGACGGGCCCTACGATGATTTCAAACAGGCCCTTTTCGCACTGGGAGAGCCTTATGTACCCGAGTGGGTGAAAGAAAAAGTCACTCCGGAAGATGCCGAAAACTACCAGACCATCTTCGCCGAGAACGAGGGTGCCGTAAGCGCCCCCGCCGCCGGCCTGCACTTCAGCCGCGAACTGTTCAACCGCATGATCCTGAAGGATATCGAGAAAACTTTCATCACCGTGCACATGGGCATCGGCCAGTTCCGCACGGTAGACGTGGAAGACCTCTCCAAGCACCGGATGGATTCAGAACGCCTGATCATCTCGCAGGAAGCGGCCGATGCCATCAACAAGGCCAAGCGCGGCGGAAAGAAGGTCGTGGCCGTGGGTACCACCGTCATGAGGGGCCTGGAGACTTACGTCACCACGACCCACGAGGTGAACGCCTATGACGGCTGGACCAACAAGTTCATCTTCCCTCCGTACCAGTACTCCGTTCCGGACGCCATCGTCTCCAATTTTCACCTTCCCCAGTCTACCATGCTCATGTGCGTGGCGGCTTTCGGCGGATACAAGCATGTGATGCATGCCTATGAAACGGCCCTGGAAGAGGGCTACAAGTTCGGACCTTACGGCGACGCCCTGCTGATAATCGGTTGAAACACGTAATATTTCGTTCGAAACAGCACATCCTGCACGAAGGTTGTGCTGTTTTTCATTTGTGCTGCCTATCTTAGCCGCAAAAAAGTTATGGAGCCCAGTGAAAGAACCATCGCGTGGTGCGCGCTCAACCGTATTTTCGGCTATCATCCCCGGCTGGCGGCCGGCCTTGTGGAAGAGGCCGGCGGGCCGCTGGAACTGTTCTCTGGAAGCCCGCCGGAGCTTCCCTCCCATCCGGAACTCACCGCACAGCTCACGCCCGACGCGCTGGAATGGGCCAGGAAGGAGCTGCAGGAAATCCGGGAGGCCGGGTTCCTGTTCCTGGATCGGGAAAACGAAGCCTATCCGGCCCTGCTGCTGGAGTGCGACGACCCTCCCCTGGGCCTGTATGTGAACGGCAGTACGCCGCCCGGCGCCCTGTTCGGGTTCCGTCCGGCCGTCGCCATCGTGGGGACCAGGGACGTAAGTCCTTATGGAAAAGCCTGGTGTATCCGTCTTGTAAAAGCCCTCTCCGACGCCGCCGTACGCCCTGTCATCGTGAGCGGCCTTGCGTTCGGGACGGACGGAATCGCCCATAAATGCGCCTTGGAGGCAGGGCTTCCCACCATCGGCGTAATGGCAACGGGCATTGAACAGGTGTATCCCTGGCAGCACACGGAACTGGCGGCGGAGATTGTCCGCACCCCGGAATGCGCCCTGGTCACCGACTATCCGCGGGAAACGGCGCCCGTCGCCCTGAATTTTCTCCGGCGGAACCGGATTATTGCCGGACTCTCCCGGGCCGTCATCGTGGTGGAATCCAAGACCAAGGGCGGCAGTCTGATGACCGCCCGGTATGCCTGCGAGTACAACCGGGACGTCTTCGCCCTTCCCGGGAGGGCCGACGACATTCGGTCGGCCGGCTGCAACTCGCTCATCCGCAACCAGATGGCGGAAATCATCACCACGCCGGAAGATTTGGTGACCCGCCTGGGGCTGGGTCTGGGACGCCGCCGGAAGAAAGAAGGGCTGGATGTGCTTCTTGTCCGGCGATACGGTGCGGAATCGCCGCTGCGGGCGCTGGCGCTGAAGGTACAGGAACTGGGCGGGGCAGCCTTTGCCGAACTCTCCGCCGAACTGGGATGGACGTATTCCCAGGTCGCCCAGCAGGCCGGCATCCTGGAAAGCGACGGCATCGTGGAGACCGACCTCCTGCAGAGGTGTTCAATTGCCAAGATTTTTATGTAACTTTGTGCTTTGGATGTTCATCGACACTCATACCCATTTCTACGACGAGTGGCTGCTCCCGGACGCGGAAGCCGCCGTGCAGAGGGCGCTGGACGCCGGCGTGGACCGCATGATCCAGGCCGATGTGGACTCCCGCGAGCGGGAAGCCCTGTGGCGCGTCAACGACGCCCATCCCGGAGTCTTGTTTCCCATGCTGGGCCTGTATCCCGGTTCGGTGGACGCGGCCTGGCGCGATGAACTGGACGCCCTGGAGCCTTATAAGAATAAAGGTATCGTGGCCATCGGCGAAATCGGCCTGGACTATCACGAAGGGCGGGAGTTCATCCGGGAGCAGCAGGAAGTGCTCCGCATCCAGTTGGAGATGGCCGCCCGGATGGACCTCCCCGTGAACATCCACCTGAGAGACGCCTGGGAAGACCTTTTCACCATCCTGGCCGACTGCGCCCATCTGGGCCTGAGGGGCAACCTGCACTGCTTTACAGCCAGTTACGAAATTTTCGAGAGAGCCAACAAGTACGGTGACTTCTCCGTCGGCATCGGCGGAGTGGTCACGTTCAAGAATGCTTCGCTGGCAAAGACCCTGGAAAGGATTCCCCTGGAAAAAATCCTCCTGGAAACCGACGCTCCCTATCTGGCTCCCGTGCCTCACCGCGGGCAGCGGAACGAGAGCGCCTATCTTCCCCTGGTCGCCGCCAAAGTGGCCGAGGTAAAGGGAATCTCTGTCGAAGAAGTGGCATCGGCCACCACCCATAATGCAGAAACGCTGTTCCAACTATGAAAGCATCGATCCTGATTATTTACACCGGCGGCACCATCGGCATGAAGGAAGACCCCGCAGACGGCACGCTGAAGCCGTTCGATTTCAGCCAGATCAAGGAGGAGGTCCCGGAACTGAACAAGTTTGACGTCCAGCTGGATTCGTACACCTTCGACCCGCTGATCGACTCGTCCGACGTCGAGCCGTCGCTGTGGGTTTCCCTCTCGGAGCTGATTCTGGAAAAATATGAAGAGTACGACGGGTTCGTGATCCTGCACGGGACCGACACCATGGCATATAGCGCCTCCACCCTCAGTTTCATGCTGGAAGGACTGACCAAACCGGTGGTGTTCACGGGAAGCCAGCTGCCCATCGGCGTACCCCGCACCGACGGAAAGGAGAACCTGATATCGGCCGTGGAAATCGCTGCCGCCAAGGATGAGAAAGGGCATGCACGCGTGCCGGAAGTGGCCATCTATTTCGATTCGCTGCTGCTCCGGGGCAACCGGTCCACCAAATACAGCGCCGAGGCCTTCAACGCATTCGCCTCGCCCAACTGTCCGCCGCTGGCCGAGGCGGGCATCAGCATCCGCTACAATACGGACCTGATCCGGAAGCCCGTCTACTGGGACGCCCAGCTCCGGGTACAGACCCGGCTGGACACCCGGGTTTCCATTCTGAAGGTCCATCCGGGCATGACGCCGCAGGTGATGCGGTCGGTGGTCTGCGACCCGGGGACCAGGGCTGTCATCATCGAAACGTACGGTTCCGGGAACGCCCTTTCAAAGGAGTGGTTCCTGGACATCGTGCGGGAATCTGCCGGGCAAGGGAAAATTCTCCTGAACGTAACACAGTGTAAATCAGGCACTGTCAACATGGATTTATATGCGACGGGCGCCACGCTCAAACACGCCGGTGTGCTCTCCGGAGGCGACATCACCACGGAGGCCGCCCTCGGAAAACTGTTCTGCCTGATGGGCCGGAGCGACAACAACAACTGGGTGAAAACCATGCTGGAGAAAGACCTTTGTGGCGAAATAAGCAAATAATCTTTGGCGTTTTGAAATTTTATTACTAAATTGCACGACCAAATGTGGAATAACTAACAACTATCAATTTATAACTAACAACACAAAAAACGATTATGAAAAAGTTTTTCATGTTCTTGGCAGTTGCCAGTCTTATGACTTTCACTGCTAACATCGCTTCTGCTCAGGAAGAGGGTGCCGCTCCTGCCGCTGCGCAGCAGGTTGCCGCCGACGACGCTGAACCGGTCGTAGACCTGTTCGCCGGCTCCGGTGAGGAAGTTCCCCTTCACCAGGCTCTCAAGACCAAGTTCATTGAGGGTGGTGCAGGCTTCATGTCCCTCATCATCATCTGCCTCATCCTTGGTATGGCCCTCGCCATTGAGCGTATCCTCTATCTGGCCTTCTCCAAGACCAACACCACCAAGCTTCTGAACAACGTTGAGAAGGCTCTGGCAGAAGGCGGTATCGAGAAAGCAAAGGAAGTCTGCCGCAATACCCGCGGTCCTGTGGCCAGCATCTTCTATCAGGGTCTGCTCCGCGCCGATCAGGGCGTTGACGTAGTCGAAAAGACCATCGTCTCCTACGGCGGCGTTCAGATGAGCCTCATGGAGAACGGCCTCAGCTGGATTGGTCTGTTCATCTCCATCGCCCCGTCCCTGGGATTCCTTGGTACCGTTATCGGTATGATCCAGGCCTTCGACGCCATCCAGGCTGCCGGTGATATTTCCCCGAACGTTGTGGCCGGCGGTATGAAGGTGGCCCTCATCACTACTGTGGGCGGTCTCATCGTCGCTATGATTCTCCAGATCTTCTACAACTATATCATTGCAAAGATCGACGCTCTGTCCATCGATATGGAAGATTCTTCCATCCGCTTCGTGGACACCATGGTCAAATACAACAAGAAGTAATCAACCCCTTTAATTCCAGATACAATGGAAAAACAGAAATACGCTAAAATCTTTAAGATCCTGCTGTGGGTGCTGATGATTCTCAGCGTTGCTGTCTTGGTCTGGGGGTTCCTTACAGGATTCGAGGCCAATGATGGCTTTGCTACCAACGTACTCCTCTACTGGGGCTACATCATGTTGGGCATCGCACTCTTTGCTGTGATTTGCGTAGGCCTGTACATTACGGCCACCACAAATCCCAAGGGTCTCATCAAAATCGGTATCGCAGTCGTGGCTGCAGCTGTCCTCTTCGGCATCTGCTACCTCATCGCCCCGGGCTCGCCCGCTATCGGCTACTCCGGTGCTACCCCGCCTACCGCCACTGAACTCAAGATGACAGACACCATCCTCAACCTCGCATACCTCGTGGGTGGAGCAGCAATCCTCTCCATCATCGTGGGCGAAGTGTTCATGGCCATCCGCAACAGAAAATAAACAACAACCATGGCAAGAAGAAAATTTGAAGCAATCGGTTCTACGGCAGATATTGCATTCCTTCTGCTCTGCTACTTCCTCATGACAACCACCATGGGTGAGCAGTCCGGTCTGCAGCGTCGCCTTCCCCCGATCCCTGACGTCAACCAGCCTCAGCAGGATCAGAAGGTCAACCGTCGTAACATCATCATCGTCAGAATCAACTCTGCCGATAAGTTGTTTGCCGGTAGCGAAGCCATGGACATCTCGTATCTGAAAGAAAAGATCAAAGAGTTCCTCACCAACCCCACCAACGACCCGAACCTTCCCGACAAGGAGCCGGTAGAGGTGGACGGTAAGACCTACATGAAATCCATGGGCGTCATCTCCCTGCAGAACGACCGCGGTACCAGCTACCAGGCCTACATTGCAGTGCAGAACGAACTGGTGAAAGCAGTGAACGAGCTCCGTGACGAATTCTCCTACAGGGAATACGGCAAACGGTTCTCAAGGCTTACCGAAGACGAGCAGGAACTTGTAAAGAAGGTTGTTCCTCAGAACATTTCCGAGGCAGAACCTAAGGATACCGGTAAAAAATAATAGGAGATAAAGATTATGTCAAAATTCGGAAGTTCCACAAATAAAAAGGAAGTCCCCCAGGCATCGTCCAACTCCCTTTCCGATATCGTGTTCATGCTCCTGTTCTTCTTCATGGTGACCACGCAGATGCGTGAAACCGAGAACAAGGTTATCGTGAAGCTCCCCGAAGCTTCCGAGGTCGCCAAACTGGAGAGAAAGGACCTGACCGCCAATATCAATATTGGTAGCCCTACCCGCCAATATCAGGCCATGTACGGTACCGATGCCCGTATCCAGCTCAACGATTCTTTCAAGACGATCGCCGACATCCGTGACTTCATCGCCTCCGAGCGTGATGCCATGTCCGAGGCAGAGCGGTCCCTGATGACCGTTAACCTGCGTGTTGACGAAGATGTCCGTATGGGTATCGTTTCCGATGTGAAGCAGGAGCTGCGCCGCTGCTCCGCCCTCAAGATTATGTATGCCGCGCGCAAGCCCGGGAAAGACTAATCCGAATCACATCACTTATATGAAAAAAAGCAGTCTCCGGACTGCTTTTTTTGTTATTTTTGCAGCATGGAAAACAAGACACCTACCCTAAAGGCATCCCTCCAGACCATGGCCGTAGGCTTCCTGGTGCTGGTGGCCCTGTTTATCTGCTACGGCGCCATCCGGGCCAATCTCCGGAAAAGCCGGGAAACCACGCCCAAATATATATTCCTGTTCATCGGTGACGGAATGGGCAACTCCCATGTGGCCGCAGCGGAATCTTACCTGTCGTGGAAAAACGGGAAACTGGGCGGAGAACAACTGCTCTTCACCCGCTTCCCGGAACTTTGCATGGCTTCAACCTATTCGGCCGACCATCAGGTGACGTGCTCATCAGCCTCAGCCACAGCTTTTTCCAGCGGGCAAAAGACCAACAACAACTTTATCGGGGCAACTCCCGACAGCCTACCCACCAGGCCCTTTACCATGGACCTGAAAGAAAAAGGATACAAGATAGGCATCATGAGCTCCGTTCCCATCAATCACGCCACACCGGCCGCTTTCTATGCGCATCAGACAGACCGCTGGGGTTACTACCCCATCACCCTGCAACTGCCCGCTTCGGGATACGATTTCTTTGCAGGACCGGGGTTTGCAGAATTTGCCGGCAGGGACGGACGACAGCAGCCTACGGACGAATACCTGGCCGAAAACGGTTATACCGTCTGCTATGGAGAAGAGGAGTTCAGGGCCAACATGTCCCAGGAACACCTCATCTTCTGCCAGGAGGGAAACCGCGGTAAAAGCGCTGACGAATACACCATCGACTATGACGGCTCCTGGACTCCCCTGGCCGATATGCTCCGCCTCGGAATAGAGTATTTAGGCGACAAGGAGCCTTTCTGCATCATGTGCGAAGGGGGCGAAATCGACTGGTGCGCCCACGAAAACAGCGTCTACCCCATGGTTCAGGCCATTCTCAGGTTCGACGATGCCGTCAAGGTTGCCTATGAATTCTATCAGGCACACCCGGACGAGACGCTCATCGTGGTAACAGCCGACCATGAGACCGGAGGCCTGGCCATCGGATACAATTTCGACTGGCAGTTCTCCGTCCAGGACTGGGACAAGATAGAAACGGAATGGAAGGCCGAGGGAGGCAGGGATACCCTCTCCCACGAAGCCCGCCTGCAATTCCAGAACGACTGTGGCTTCGGTTGGACCACCAACGAACACACCGGCGCACCCGTTCCTGTCTATGCCGTAGGAAAGGGAGCATCCCGTTTCAACGGACGGATTGACAACACCGACATTCCCCGCCTGATAACCGGAAAATAAACTTGCACTCCCTGCAAGGTTCTATTGCGTCCTGCTGAATGTTTTCAGCGGGCGTGCTTTTTATTTTTTTTACAAATGATTGTATTTCAACCTATTGAAGTGAAAGTATTAAATAACACATTGCTTGGGAATAATCACCGCATACCCTTATTTTTGCAAGACTAACTTCAATAATTATGAATACAACCGCAAAAAACAAGAAAAAACGTCCGGCATGTTCATCATTTGATTCTTTGAAGAAGAATCCATATATTTGCATCAAATACTGATTTGCTGCTCACCTGATCTCCATAAGGAATCCGCGATATTTTTCTATTACACAGACAGGTTCAGGAGGAGCTGCATGTGCTTTGGCACAGGCAGCCTGACTTTATCTGTTGGTTTTTCGCGGAACCACTTGTGGAAGTCTTGTCGCCTGTGCCATTTTGACACTGGCCCGTGAAAAACCATCCGCTTCCACAGGCATCATTGGAATTATGGCAGGCGTTTGAAAAAACGCAAATCCTGCCCGATCGCCAATCGATAAAACAAGAGCTTTACGTCCATCACTACAGGCTGGAAAACAAAGACATCGGCGAGCTTCTTTATCAATGGACTCTCGCCGAACATGAATCATTGACCGACGCTGAACTGCTGCGCAGGATCGGCCATATCCTCGAACGCGTAAGGGGCGGTCATGACGGACTGGGGTGTTTGGTGAGCGACATCAACCAGCATTTCAACAACGTCCTGGTCCACTTGCAGGACGACCTGGCTTATTTTCCGGAAATCGATTTAAAACTCAGCTGTTACCTGATTGCAGGATTTGACAGCACCCAGATAACGGAACTGCTGGAACTGCCCAGCAAGAATATGGTCTATACCAGAAAGCACCGTCTGCTTGAAAGGATAAAAAAAACGAGTTCCCCTTACAAAAAGTTCTATCTGACTCTTCTGGAATAAGAAATACCGACATTTTTTGCTATCTTTGTACGATTTGTAATTACATTCGTATGGAAACACTGAAAAGGACTAAAATAAAGGCCCTGCTGGCATCTGAGCCGGGCTCGGAAGTACTGGCCAAAGGCTGGGTCCGCACCAAAAGAGGGAACAAACAGGTAAAATTCATCGCCCTGAACGACGGTTCCACCATCAACAACATCCAGATTGTCGCCAATGCCGACCTGTTCAGCGAAGACCTTTTCAAAAAGATAACGACTGGCGCCTCCCTGGCAGTAAAGGGCCAGCTGGTAGCGTCCATGGGCAGCGGCCAGGCCGTAGAAATCCAGGCCACCAAGATAGAAGTGCTGGGCGAATGCGACCCCATGCGTTTCCCGCTCCAGAAGAAGGACACCACGCTGGAATATCTTCGCAGCGTAGCCCACATGCGCCTCAGGACCAACACCTTCGGCGCAGTCCTGCGCATCCGTAACGCCATGGCCTTCGCCATCCACAAGTTCTTTAACGAGAAAGGGTTCGTATACCTTCACACCCCGCTCATCACCGAATCCGACGCAGAGGGTGCCGGCGACATGTTCCAGGTAACCACCATGGACCTTAAGAACATCCCGCTGGACAAGAAGGGAAATGTAGACTTCTCCAAAGATTTCTTCGGCAAAAAGACGTCCCTCACCGTCTCCGGCCAGCTGGAAGGGGAACTGGGCGCCACCGCAGTGGGCGAAATCTACACCTTCGGCCCCACCTTCCGCGCAGAGAATTCCAACACCCCGCGCCACCTGGCGGAATTCTGGATGATCGAACCGGAAATGGCCTTCTATGACATCAATGACGACATGGCCCTTGCAGAGGAGTTCGTGAAATATCTGGTTCAATACGCCCTGGACAACTGTATGGACGACCTCCGCTTCCTCAACGACAAATACGACGACAGCCTCATCGGCCGGATGCAGAGCGTCCTGGGAATCGACTTCCAGAAGGTCACCTACACGGAAGCCGTGGAAATCCTGGAAAAAGCCGTGGCCGACGGCGTCCAGTTCGAATATCCCGTCCACTGGGGAACAGACTTCCAGAGCGAGCACGAACGCTACCTGGTAGAGAAGCACTTCGGCAAGCCGGTGATCCTCATCGACTTCCCCAAAGACATCAAGGCCTTCTACATGAAACAGAACGAGGACGGCCGCACTGTGCGCGGCATGGATGTCCTCTTCCCCAAGATCGGCGAAATCATCGGCGGAAGCGAGCGTGAAGCCTCCCTGGAGAAACTGGAGAAGCGCATCGAAGAGCTGGGCATGTCCCGCAAGAACCTGGAATGGTATATCGACACCCGCCGTTACGGAACCGTTCCGCACAGCGGCTTCGGCCTGGGCTTCGAGCGGCTCCTGCTCTTTGTCACCGGCATGGCCAACATCCGCGACGTCATCCCCTTCCCGAGAACACCTAAAAACGCCGAATTTTAAACTGGAAAAACAAACATTATGCTCGTAATTGGTATTGCCGGAGGTTCCGGCTCCGGAAAAACGACTGTAGTAAGGGCCATCACTGAACAGTTGAATGGAAAAGTGGTGGTGATTCCACAGGACTCCTACTATAAAGATTCCAGCCACGTACCGCCGGAGGAACGGAAAAACATCAACTTCGACCATCCCGACGCCATCGACTGGAAACTGATGTGCCAGCAGATCCGTGAACTCAAGGCCGGCAAAACCATCGAGCAGCCCGTTTATTCCTATATAACCTGCTCCCGTTCCACAACGGAAACCATTACGGTGGAACCGGCCGATGTCATCATCGTGGAAGGCATCCTCATCTTTACCTGCAAGGAACTGAGAGACCAGATGAACATCAAAATCTTCGTGGATGCCGATGATGACGACCGCGTGCTCCGCATCATCGTCCGCGACATCGCCGAAAGAGGCCGCACCATAGAAACCGCCATCGAGCATTACTGCGACACGGTAAAACCCATGCACCTGCAGTTCATCGAACCGTCCAAGCGTTATGCCGATATCATCGTACCGCAGGGCGGACACAACAAGGTGGCCATCAACGTGCTTACTACCACAGTGGAACAGGCTTTGAAGCAGAAGAAAGGCAAAAGAAAGAAGAACGCATGAAACTGAGTCCTGACCAGAAAGCCGGACTTTATATCACCGCGATCATCCATGTCGCGGTGATTATCGTATTGCTGCTGGCCAGGATCGGATACGAAGTACAGCAGGAGAACAGTTTCGTGCTGGATTTTACGCAGCAGGAAGAGAAAGAACGCATCCTGGAGGAACGCCAGCTGAAACAATCGGTGGCACAACTGCTGGACAACCTGATTTCGGCCTCTTCCGGAACGCCCGTCCGGAATGTGGCGGTAGACCGCTCAGCGCTGAAAGACGACAGAGGCACCAATGCCGATGAACTCTACAAAGAAGCCGAGAGACTGGCACAGGACTTGAAGGACGGACAGAACAGACCGCAGGAGAACCCGGATGACTATGCCGCCCTCCCCTCCCATCCCGAAAAGCAGGAGAAGGAACAGGAGACCAAGCCCTATAGCGGCCCTTCCGTGCTTTCCTGGAGTCTGGACGGACGCAAAGCCTCGCACCTGCCCATCCCCGCTTACCGTTGTTACGGATCCGGAGAAGTGACGGTAATCATCACGGTGGACAACAAAGGCACCGTGGTCAATGCCAAAGTGGACGATGCCTCCTCTGCCGCAGACGGCTGCCTGCGCACCTTTGCGGTAAGGGCTGCCCGGCTTTCCAGGTTTTCGGCCTCGCAAACCGCCCCTGCCCGTCAGACGGGCACCATAACATACGCATTCATAGCTCAATAAAAAGTCAGATATGAAAAGATTTTTTGCCAGCATCGCCGCTGCCCTGTTCTGCCTGTCTGTCCTGGCACAGGGAACCGTAACCACCCGGAAATACCGGCTGAACGATTTCACGGACAAAATCACCCAAGTGGTCCTGTCCGGCAATTCCATCCTGGACAACGCCCTCCGTCAGGAAGTCCTGAACCTCTGGAACGCATCGGCCTTCGAGTTCTGCACGGAGGCAGAGTTTGAAGCCCGCAAAACATCGGACCAGTTCTATTTCCTGCTGCTCGCCGATACCCGCTTCAAGCATGAAAAAGAGCCCGGCATCACCTTCCTTACCCTGGTGAAGGGAGACCCGTCCGCCAAAGATGGCGTGAACAAAATGCCGGAAGTCATCTCCCTCCCGGTCTGTGCGGCCGGCGGCGGCAGCGGACGGGAACTTCTGTACTTGGGCGCCCTTGTCAATGCCGTCCAATCCTTCACGCTGGCCGCCATGGAATCGGAGAGCACCGCCTACCGGATGGACAGCTGGTTCAACGGGAACTACGAAAAGGAAGGGAAGCAGAAGCGAATCTACCTGGCCCTCAGCGACATTGCCCCGCAGGTTTCCGAACGGGACGGTGACAAGTACCTGGACGATGACATCCTGCTGTGCGATGACGAAGACGAAGCCGACAAGATGTACCAGCTGGGCTCCTACAACACCCTGGTGGGGTTTGTGGTTGCGCCCAAGGTACCTACCGCCGATTCGTTCTGCTATAAGATGCTCATCGACGCCAATACGCAGACGCTTTACTACATCCGCCGCCACAAGATCAGCAACCGCGCCGGTGTCGGATTCCTTTCCGAAGACCTTAAACGGATGGCCAAAGCAAGATGAGAAGCGGCGTTTCTCCTGCCGGAGTGAAATATGCCGTCCGCAGAAGCGGTCGCTCTGTAGCCTACTGTGCACTTTCCGTCGGATGCGGAACTGTGCAGGAGGCTGGTTTCCCTTCCGGAACCGCCCATTTCGTAGAACACACCCTCTTTCGCGGAACCCGCCTGAAAAAAGCCTCTGTCATCAACAGTTACCTGGACCGCCTGGGAGGCGAGCTCAATGCCTATACCACCAAAGAGGAAATCGTCCTGCACGCCACCGTCCTGAAGGAGGATATCTGGAAGGCCGCCCGGCTGCTGTTCGAGCTCTCCACCGAGCCCACCTTCCCGGATGACGAAATCGAAACGGAAAGAGGAGTAGTCCTGGACGAGATCATTTCTTACAAGGACAATCCCGCAGAAGACGTCTATGACAAGTTCGAAGGCCTTCTGTTTCAGGGACATCCCCTGGAACAGCCCATTTTAGGGACCACCGCCAGCGTCAAGAAGATCACGCCGGAGCAGCTCAGGCGGTTCGTCGCCACGTTCTTCACTCCGGAAAGGATGGCTTTCACCCTGGTGGCCGATGCCGAAGAGGAAGCGTTGGAAAAGAAGGTCCTCCGCCTGTTGGAGAGCATTTTCCCCGCTCCGGAGACCCGGTTGCCATCGACCCGGAAGAATCCTGCCCCCATGCCGGCGACACCTCCTTTCCGAAAGGTTGTGGACAAACGGAACCACGAAGTCAATGCCGTTATCGGCTGCCAGGGACCTTCGCTTTACCAGATGCCCGACAGGATGACAACGGCCATGCTGGTGAACATCCTGGGAGGGCCGGCATCCAATTCCCTGCTGAACAATGAATTACGTGAAAAGCGCGGCTGGGTATACGGAATCGAGTGTACGTATACGCAATATGCCGACACCGGCATCGTTGCCATCAGTTTCGGATGCGACCGTCCCAATCTGGAGAAATGCCGGAAGGCCATCGGCCAGATTCTTGCCCGGCTGTGCGAAAAGCCGCTCAGCGAAACGCGCCTGAGAAGTTACCGGAAGCAGTTGCTGGGCCAGCTGGCCATCGCCTCGGAAGCCGGCGAGGCGCAGTGCCTGTCCATGGGAAAAAGTCTCCTTGCCTGGGGACAGATCATGTCACCGGAAGAAACAAAAGCGCGCCTCGAAGCCATCACCCCGGAAGACATCCGCCAAATGGCTGCCCGCCTCTTCTCTCCGGAAAACCTTTCCTCCCTGATCTATCTTTAATTCCATATCTTAAACCCCTGCCCCATGAAACGTTTCTACGCCCTGATCGTCCTGACGATTGTCCTCTCCTGCATCCCGCTGGTTTCCAAGGCACAGGATATCATCACCCGACGCGACAACACCACCATCAAGGCCAAGATTGTGGCTGTTGAAGAAAACCTCATTTCCTACAGACGCTGGGACAACCAGAATGGCCCCCTCTATAAAATCAGCAAGGCCAGCGTACGTAAAATCAAGTATCAGAACGGAAAGGAAGAGACTTTCCTGGGGAAAAAGGCCGATACTCCCGCATCTTCTCCTGAGCCCGCAGCAGCCCCCGCTCCCAAAACACAGGAACCGGCAGCTCCTGCCGCATCTCCGGCAAAGCCGGCTCCCGAGACGAAGCCGGCTCCTCCCGCCCCGGCAGATGGGAAATTGACCTACGCCAAGGGGCAGTTTTCCCTTGACGGAGAAGTCTTGACACCCAGTCAGGTACGCCGGCTGATAGGCGACGAGATCTATCATCAGACGTATGAAAGCGCCATCAAGCAACGGAAAACCGGAAAAGCGCTGAACATCATCGGCGGACTGATTACCGGTGCCGGTGCAGTAGCTGCGGGGGTAGGCATCGCTCTTGCCAAAGAAACCATTACAGAGACTTACTATCAGGACATCGACGACCCCACGAACATCTGGGATGTCACTTATTCTACCGAAAGCAATGTGGACGTCATGCTGCCGCTGCAATACGCCGGCTTCATCGCCATGGGCGTAGGCGTCACCTTCCTGAGTTTCGGTATTCCCATCTCCGTGATCGGCAACAAAAGGCTGGGCTGGATTGCCTCCGACTACAACAACCGCAGCAAATACAGTGCGGTTTTCACCGTCCAGCCCGCTCCCTGCGGCCTCCGTCTCGCCCTCACCTTCTAAAAAAGAAAAACGGCAAACAAGTTGCAAACTCAGTTTGCAACTTCGCACAGGAATTTTAATCTGACCAGCCGGATCTCCTCTTCGTCATAATCGCTTCCAAGCGCCTGGATGGCCTCTTCCAGGGAGTCGGAAGAAGCTTCTTCGCGGAACCAGCCGTAGATCTCCTCCACCACTTCTTCATCCAGGGTCTCATCGATATAATAATTGAGATTCACGCGGGTTCCCGTAGATACGATCGCCTCAATTTCGGTGAGCAGTTCGTCCATGTCCAGCCCTTTGGCCGAGGCGATGTCCTCCAGGGACAGTTTCCTGTCGATGGACTGGATGATATAGACCTTGTTGCCGGACTTGGAGGCCACGGACTTCACGATGAAATCATCCGGTCTTTCTATTTCGTTTTCATCGACATAACGGGCGATCAGCTCTACGAAGGGGGCTCCGAATTTCCGGGCTTTCCCTTCTCCTACTCCCTGGCATTTCTCCGACAGTTCCTTGAGCGTAAGCGGGTATAGGATGGACATGTCTTCCAGGGCAGGGTCGGAAAAGACCACCCAGGGCTGCACCTTGTGCTTCTGGGCCACTTCTTTGCGAAGGTCCTTCAACATCGGCAGAAGAACGGGATCTCCACCACCGCCATGCCCGGGGACTGCCGGTTCCTCGTCTTCTTCGTCTTCAGCATCCGAGAAAGTCCGGTCTTCCACCAGCATCAGTTCGTGCGGATCTTTGAAGAACTGCCTGCCAAGATCCGTCACAGAGATAAGACCGTAGTTCTCAATATCCTTGTCCAGGAAATGCAGGATGAGCCCCTGATGGATCACGGCCGCCCAGAAGCGGGTATTGTGGTCTTTTCCGGCGCCGAAGAGTTCCAAGGAATCGTGCTTGTACGACTTGACCATGGCGTTGGAAACCCCGGAAAGGATATTGGACAGGTGTTCCAGTTTGAAATGCTCCGGCAGGGATTCAATCAGTTCGATCACAAGGCACATATCCTCGCTGCCGTTGAACCGGGTCTTGGGGTGGAGACAGTTGTCACAGGCTCCGCAGTTGTCCGGAAGATAGTCTTCTCCGAAATAATTGAGCAGCAATTTGCGGCGGCACTGGCTGGATTCGGCATAGGCCACAGTCTCGTTCAGGAGCTGCTTGCCGATCTCCTGCTCCGCCACCGGTTTCCCCTGCATGAATTTTTCCAGCTTCTGGATGTCCTTATAACTATAATAAGTAATGCAGAGGCCTTCTTTTCCGTCCCGTCCCGCACGTCCCGTCTCCTGATAATAGCCTTCTATGCTCTTGGGGATGTCGTAATGGATGACGAAACGGACATCGGGCTTGTCGATGCCCATGCCGAAAGCGATGGTGGCGACAATGACTTCCACCTCTTCCATCAGGAACTTGTCCTGGTTCTCCGCCCGGGTTTTCGCATCCAGGCCGGCATGATAGGGCAGGGCACGGATTCCGTTGATGCTGAGCAGCTGGGCCAGTTCTTCCACCTTCTTCCGGCTGAGACAGTAGATGATGCCCGACTTACCGGGATTCTGCCGGATGAAACGGATGATGTCTTTTTCCGGTTCCTGTTTGTCCCTTACCTCATAATAAAGGTTGGGCCGGTTGAAGGAGGAACGGAACACCTTTGCGTCCTGGATACGGAGGTTTTTGAGGATGTCGCTCTGGACTTTCGGCGTGGCGGTGGCCGTAAGGGCAATGACGGGCGCCGGCTGGATTTCTTCGATGATGGAGCGGATTTTCCGGTATTCGGGCCGGAAATCGTGCCCCCATTCCGAGATGCAATGGGCTTCGTCCACCGCATAGAATGAAATCTTGATCTCCTTGAGAAGGTTGATGTTTTCTTCCTTCGTAAGTGATTCGGGCGCCACATAAAGCAGCTTGGTGACTCCGTTCAACAGGTCTTCCCTGACCTCCGCCACCTGCATCCTGCTCAGCGAGGAATTCAGGAAATGGGCGATGCCGTCTTCTCCGGCTTCGAAGCCGCGGATGGCATCGACCTGGTTTTTCATCAGGGCGATCAGGGGGGAAATGACGATGGCCGTTCCTTCCATGACCAGGGCGGGAAGCTGGTAGCAGAGTGACTTTCCTCCCCCCGTGGGCATGAGCACAAAGGCGTTGTTCCCCTCTGTGAGATGCCGGATGATCTGTTCCTGATCCCCTTTGAAAGCATCATAGCCAAAAAAGGTTTTCAGTTTAAGATGAAGGATATTGGAGTCGACGGCCATATAAGGTTTTCATAGATTTGGTTAAATATAGTCATTTATTCCGGATTCTCCAAATTTTTCACTTCGTAAAGAATTATTAACATTTTTTAAGAAAAAACTGCTATCTTTGCAAATTGTCGGAAAATACCCTCCGGCTACATGAACAGACAACATCAAAAAACGTTTTATATTATGAAACTTACTAAGATTCTTGCTATTGCCTCAGCCGCCGTGCTGATGGTAGCCTGCAATTCCTCTTCCAAAGTGGAAGGATCCAAGGCTGTCCGTGACCTTCTCCCCGGAAAGGGTGAAGTAGATTCCACCTCCTATCTGCTGGGTGTCAATTTCGGTCTGGTCATGACCCAGAACGGTTTCGGCCAGCTCAACATGGACCAGGTTCGCAAAGGTATGAACGACGCTCTCAAGGCCAAGGGGACCCCTCAGGACTCCACCTTCGCCAAGCAGTTCAAGATCAACCCCGAGGAGATGAACAACATCATCAACGGCTTCCTCCAGAAGCGCAGCGCCTACGAAGGTGCCCTGAACAAAGAGAAAGGTGATGCCTTCCGCAAGGACTTCATGGTCAAGAACAACGCCGATTCCACCGTCACCGGTATCGTTTACCTGATTCAGGATTCCGGCAGCGGCGTCCGCGCCACCTCTGACCGCGACACCGTAAAGGTGAACTACCGCGGCACCCTCATCGACGGCACCGAGTTCGACAGCAACAACGGCATTTCCTTCCCGCTGAACCGCGTCATCCCCGGCTGGACCGAGGGCATGAAGCTCGTAGGTGAAGGCGGCAAGATCACCCTCGTGATCCCGGCCGACATGGCTTACGGTCAGCGCGGCCCCGGCAACATCGGCGCCAACGCTACCCTGGTCTTCGACGTAGACCTCCTGGAGGTTCATCCTTTCGTAGCCACCGAAGAGTAATCTGCCATGGCACTGGAACTGGAAGGGACCATCCGTCAGAAAATGGCTGTCCAGAGCGGTACGTCCGCCCGTGGACAATGGGCCAAACAGGAATTCATCCTGGAATTCCCGGACGGAAACTTTACATCCCAGGCATGTTTCACCGCCTGGGGACAGGACAAGGTGCAGGAACTGGACAAGTACCAGGCGGGAGACCACGTGAAAGTGTCGTTCAACCTCAAGAGCCGCGAGTATAACGGCCGATGGTACAACGACCTTCAGATGTGGCGCATCGCCCCCGCCGGTGGAGAGCAACCGGCAGCTCCGGCTCCCTCCTACCAAAGCGCCCCGGCACAGGCTCCGGCGTACCAGGCACCACCCGCTCCCTCCCTTGAAGACATGCCGGCAGACAATCCGGAAGACGATCTTCCGTTCTGATTTTTCAAAAGACTGTATTCTACGATTTTTTCAAGGAATACAGTCTTTTTTTTGCCCGGGGCTCACGAATGTCCGCCTGCACGATATTTCACTTGTCTGCGGATGGCGCTTCTGATCATGGGCACACGACCTGCCTTCTGACTTGACAAAGGAAATAGCACAGTATTTGTCCAACATGTATTCTGCGGGAAATCCGGGTACGGATTCTCGCAGAATCTTTGTATCTTTGTAAATTATATGACAAAATGACAGGAAGTACTATGTTTTCTTTTGGATACCGGGACCGCACTTGGCGAATCATCAAGGACAGCATCTTTGTCGTGATCGCTTTCCTGCTGATCTGGCGCACGGGGTTCTTCGGCGTGCTGGTGGGCTGCATCGCCCTGGTCTGGTACGGCCGTGACCTCTATTACCAGATAAGGGCCTCCAAACTGGAAAAGGAAGCCGCCAGGGAGCAGGAAAAGGCCGATGCCAGAAGGCAGGACCGTCCCCAGCCCCCGTCCGGCCAGACCCCCGATGACGGAAAAATTACCATCACCGACCTCTCCGACGCCAAAGAAGTGACCTACGAAAAGGAATAGCCATCCATGATTCCCAAGGAGACAGTAGACCAGATCCTGGACACCGCCCGCATCGAAGAGGTGATCGGCGATTTCGTGGCGCTGAAGCGCCGCGGGTCCAGTTATGTAGCCTGCTGTCCCTTCCACAACGAGAAAACCCCCTCCTTCCACGTCACCCCTTCCAAGGGTATTTACAAGTGCTTCGGCTGCGGAAAGGCCGGCAGCGCCGTGGGCTTCGTTATGGAATACGAGCACATGACCTACCCGGAAGCGCTCCGTTACCTGGCCAAGAAATACAACATCGACGTAAAGGAAGAGGAAGAAACGGCCGAACAGATCGCCGCCCGTCAGCGGAGCGAAAGTCTGATGGCGGTGAGCGAATTCGCCCGCAAGTTCTTCTGCGACCAGCTTCAGAGCCAGGAGGGGCATACCGTGGGATACGGCTATTACCGCAACCGCGGAATAGAAAACAGTACCATTGAAAAATGGAGCCTGGGCTGGGCGCCTTCCGGGAAAACCGCCCTGGTTGAAGCCGCCCGCGCCGCCGGATACAAAGACGAATATCTGGTAGCGGCCGGCCTGGCCATCCAGCAGGAAGACGGGACGCTCACGGACAAGTTCCGCGAAAGGGTGATGTTCCCCATCCACTCCGTGAGCGGACGCGTCATCGCCTTCAGCGGCCGCACCCTCAAAAGCGACAATCCCGCCAAATACGTCAACTCCCCGGAGACGGAAATCTACATCAAAAGCCGCAATCTCCTGGGCATTTACTTCGCCAAAAGCGAAATTTCCAAGCAAGACCGCTGCATCCTGGTAGAGGGCAACGTGGACGTAGTGATGATGCACCAGATGGGCATCACCAACGTAGTGGCCTCCTGCGGCACTTCCCTCACGGAAGAGCAGATCCGCCTGATCAAGCGGTTCACGGAGAACATCACCATCATGTACGACGGCGACAATGCCGGCCTGCACGCCGCCATCAGGGCCATCGGCATGATCCTGAAGGAAGGAATGAATCCGCGCGTCGTGTTCCTCCCGGACGGGGACGACCCGGACTCCTTCTCCCGCAAGCATACCCTGGAAGAAATCCGCACCTTCATCGAGGAGCACGAGCAGGACGGCATCACCTTCAAGACGGACCTTCTGCTTTCCCAGGCCGGAGACGACCCGCTGAAAAAAGCCAACCTGATCAACGAAATTGCCGATACGGTGGCCGACATCCCGGATGCCATCAAACGGCAGGTGTATGTTGACGCCGTGTCGCGCCGCTTCGAAATCGAGGCCGACATCATCCAGGACCGCGTGAGGAAAACCCGGGAAAAACAGACTGCGGACCAGCGCAATGCCGATATCCGCGAACGGAACCGCCGTGAGCGGGAAGAAGCCGCCGCCGAGCCGGTACAAGTTCAGCCCCAGGAACCCCTGGAGCGCCGCCTGATGGAGGAAAACCGCATCCTGGCACCCTCGGAAAGGGAACTGCTCACCTTCATCCTTCAGTACGGCTGCACACCGCTCCAGTTCGAATCCGATTCGGAATTCTACGTGGCCGAAGGGGCCCAGACCGTAGCGGAATTCATCGACGCTGCCCTCGCCGGCGACGACATCCACTTCGCCAACAAGGCCTATGACGACACCTACGAAGCCTACTTCGCCCTTTACGACCAGGGCAAGGCGCAGGAAGAAATCGTCCTGGACCTTCTCAATGGAGAAAACCGCACAGTGGCGGCCGTTGCGGCAGACCTGTCCACCGAAAAGTACGAGCTCAGCGTCCGCAATTTCACCGAAGCCCTCACCACCACGGATTCCTGGCTGGTGAACTTCGTGCCCCGCGCCATCCTGGCCTATCACGACAAACGCCTCAAGGCCCAGCAGGAGGAACTGAAGGCCAAACTGCCGTCCGCCTCCCTGGAGGAACAGCTGGAAATCCTGTCCCGCCTGGGCCGCATCAACGAAATCAAGAAAACCATCAACATAAAATTAGGGAGATTAAAGAAATGACCCACAAAAGAACCCTTGTGACCTGTGCGCTCCCCTATGCCAACGGTCCTGTCCATATCGGCCATCTGGCCGGCGCTTATATTCCCGGCGACATCTATGTCCGCTACCTCCGCATGCGGGGCGAGGACGTGGTGTTCGTGTGCGGCAGCGACGAGCATGGCGTACCCATCACCATCAAGGCCCGCGCCCAGGGCGTCACCCCGCAGGATATCGTGGACAAGTACCACAAAGTGATGAAGGACGCCTTCACAGGACTGGGCATCAACTTCGACATCTACTCCCGGACCACCTCCAAGGTACACGACAAGAACGCCTCGGAATTCTTCCGCAAACTGTATGACGATGACAAATTCATCACCAAAGAGACGGAGCAGTACTACGACGAGGAGGCCAAGACTTTCCTGGCCGACCGCTACATCACCGGCACCTGCCCCAAGTGCGGCAATCCCAATGCCTATGGCGACCAGTGCGAAAAGTGCGGTTCCACACTGAGCCCGGAAGAGCTGATCGACCCGAAAAGCGCCCTTTCCGGTTCCACCCCCAAGAAGGTGAAGACCAAGCACTGGTACCTCCCGCTGGACAAATACGAGCCCTGGCTCCGCGACTGGATCCTGGAGCAGCACAAGGAATGGAAGACCAATGTGTACGGCCAGTGCAAGAGCTGGCTGGACGGAGGCCTGCAGCCCCGTGCCGTAAGCCGCGACCTGGACTGGGGCGTGCCTGTTCCTGTTGACGGGGCCGAAGGAAAGGTGCTCTATGTCTGGTTCGACGCTCCCATCGGCTATATCTCCAACACCCAGGAACTGCTTCCCCAGAGCTGGGAGAAGTGGTGGAAAGACCCCGAAACCCGGCTGGTGCACTTCATCGGCAAGGACAACATCGTGTTCCACTGCATCGTGTTCCCCTCCATGCTCAAGGCCTATGGCGGCTACGTGCTGCCGGAAAATGTCCCCGCCAACGAGTTCCTGAACCTGGAAGGCGACAAGATCTCCACCTCCCGCAACTGGGCGGTGTGGGTGCACGAATATGAAGAGCAGTTCCCCGGCCAGGAAGACGTGCTGCGGTACGTGCTCACCGCCAACGCCCCCGAGACCAAGGACAACGACTTCACCTGGAAGGATTTCCAGAGCCGGAACAACTCCGAACTGGTGGCTGTCTTCGGCAACTTCGTGAACCGAGCCGTGGTGCTCACCCACAAGTATTTCGGCGGTGTCGTGCCGGAGAACAGGAAACCGGAGCCCATCGACGCGGAGACGCTCGCCGCCGTCAAGCCCTGCCGCGAGGCCATGGAGAAATACATCGAGACCTTCCATTTCCGCGAGGCCCTGAAAGAGGCCATGAACATGGCCCGCATCGGCAACAAATACATCTCCGACATGGAGCCCTGGAAGGTGGCCAAGGCCGATCCGGACCGCACCGCCTCCATCCTGTACACCTGCCTGCAGATCTGTGCCGACCTGGCCATCGCCTTTGAGCCTTTCACTCCCTTCAGCGCCGAAAAACTGCGGGACATCCTCCGCGTCGGCGTCGATGCAGGGACCGACCACCGCGCCGGCGAAGGCACCCCCACCGAGAACTTCTACCGTGCCGGTGAAGGCAAGGCCTTGCATACCATCTCTGCCAGTTCAGAGGCCCTTTCTTCCGCGTCACTTCGCGACCCTGCCCGGATTGTCTTGCAGTGGGACATGCTGGGTGAAGCGGAACTGCTTCCTGCCGGCCATCAGCTGGGAGAAGCCGTACTGCTGTTCCAGAAGATCGAGGACAGCGTGATCGACGCCCAGATCGCCCGGCTCCAGGCCATCAAGGCCGAGCGGGAGGCCGCCGAGGCTGCCAAGGCTGCGGCAGAAGCCGCCAAGAAAATTGAGCCGCAGAAGGCCGAAGTCACCTTCGACCAGTTCGGAGCCATGGACATCCGCACCGCTACCGTCCTGGCGGCGGAGCGGGTTCCCAAAACCGACAAACTGCTGAAACTCACCATCGACACGGGCATCGACACCCGCACCATCGTTTCCGGCATCGCCGAGTATTACAGCCCGGAAGACATGCTGGGCAGGCAGATCTGCATCCTGGCCAACCTGGTGCCCCGGACCATCCGCGGCATCGAGTCCAAAGGCATGATCCTGATGGCCAAACAAGGTGACGGCAAGATGCGCTTCATCACGCCGCAGGAGGCTGTGGTGAACGGTGCGCAGATAGGCTAGGAACTATTCCGGCAAGACCCACCGGATGTCGGAATCGCGGCGCCACCAGGTGAGCTGCCGCTTGGCATAATGATGTGTATTGACCTGGATGTGGCGCACGGCTGCATCCAGGTCGCATTTTCCATCGAAGTATTCGAAGAGTTCGCGGTATCCCACTGTCTGCAGGGCGGGAAGCTCCCGGTAAGGCAGCAGGCCCCGGGCTTCTTCTTCCAGGCCGTCGTCCATCATCTGCAGCACGCGGGCGTCGATCCTGGCATACAGGTCCTCCCGGGGGCGTTCGATGCCCACTTTCTCGATCTTGAAATCCCGGGTCTTGAAACTGCGGGTCTTGAAAGAAGAAAAGGGCTGTCCGGTGTAGAGGCACACTTCCAGTGCCCGCACCACGCGGCGTCCGTTGGTGAGGTCGATTTCGTCGTAAGTGACCGGATCCAGTTCCTTCAGCTGCTCCGCCAGGGATTCGACTCCTTCGTCCTGAAGGCATTCCATCAGGTGCTCCCGGATCTGCAGGGGCACTTCCGGAAAATCGTCCAGACCATAGCACAGCGCGTCGATGTAGAGCATCGACCCGCCGCAGAGGATGAGCCGCTCCCGGCCTTCCGCAAAGAGGCTGTCGATGAGCCGGAGGGCCTCCACTTCGTAGATGCCGGCCGTGTAATTGCGCGTAACGGGGATTTCGCGGATGAAATAGTGCTTTACGGCAGAGAGCTGTTCATCCGAAGGGACAGCCGTGCCGATGCGCATTTCGCGATATATCTGGCGGGAATCGCAGGAGATGACGGGAGAACCGCAGGAAAGGGCACGGGAGATGGCGTAGGCGGTTTTACCTACACCGGTGGGGCCGAGTATAATCTCCAGCGTCCTCCCCATCTATTCGTTTTCGTCGAAGATTTCCTTGCCGTCTTCGTCTTCCGTTTCTTCGTCTTCTTCCTCGTCGTCGAAGGTTTCGTCGTCGTCCAGGTCGTCGGGTTCTTCGCCGGGCAGGTAGCGCTGCTTGTCCGGGAGGTCTTCGAAGGCCACATAGCCGTTCTCAAACTCGATGGGGTTGGGGCCTTTGCTTTCGACCAGCACGGGGAAGTCCGGGTTCACGGTGACACCTTCCACCTCTTCCACGGCAATGTTCACGCTCTTGCGGTTGGTGACATCGTAGAAATAGACGAAGTTCACGGTGCCGTTTTTCACGGTTTTCTCCAGAGACACGGCATCCACGGTGCCTGAACCCAGGTCGAAAAGGCCGTACCGGCCGATGACGGAGCCGTCCGCGGCAAGCGCCTTGAACATGATGAGCTGGTCCTGGGGAAATTCCATATCGGCCCTCAACTGCTTATGGAGGGTGTACAGGGTGGTGGCACCATGTACATTGTATTTTCTATAGAAACCTTTGATGCCCGAAAGGGTCACGGTAAGTCTGAAAGTCATATAAGGTTCGTTTTGCGGACCCAAATATAGTGCTTTTTTCCGGTTCAATTGCAATTTTCTGCAAAAAACACTACATTCGTACCAATGGAACTTTTCGACGCATATTCCAGCATCGCCGCCCCCTCCGAAGGCCTTTTCAAGGACAACGGTTCCCGCTTCATCGCCCTGGCCTATCCGGTGGAGACGGAAGAGCAGGTGAAGGAGATCGTGGCGGGGCTCCGGAAAGAATACCACGATGCCCGGCACCACTGCTACGCCTACCGGCTTGGCTGCAAGGGGGATATCTTCCGCTCCAGCGACGACGGCGAACCCTCGGGCAGCGCCGGCCGCCCCATCCTGGGCCAGATAGATTCCGCCGGTCTCAGCGACATCCTGGTGGTGGTGGTCCGCTACTTCGGCGGCATCAAACTGGGGATTCCCGGGCTCATCAGGGCCTATAAAACCTCCACGGCCGATGCCATCGCCCATGCGACCGTGGTGGAAAAGATTGCCGGAGTATGGCTGCGCCTCACGTTCGACTACGGCTCCATGAACGACGTGATGAAGGTGCTCAAGGAGATGGGCCTTCCCCAGCGGGCGCAGGATTTCGGTGCGCAGTGCTCCCTGGAGACGCGCGTAAGGCTGACGTCCCTGGACACTTTTAGAAAAAAATTGGAAAACACTGTAAAATTGGAAGAAATTTAGGTTTTATTGATTATAATTTCTATCTTTATAGCCCAATACAGTAACTAATTATAACAAATAACCCATAACACTATGTCTAAGAAAGTTCATGTATTCAATGCAGGCCCCTGCGTGCTGCCCCAGGTAGCCATCGAAAAGGCCAAGGAAGCCCTCACAGACTTCGCCGGAACGGGCATTCCCGTCATTTCCATCTCCCATCGCACCAAAGAGTGGGACGCCGTCATGGATGAATGCCGCGCCCTCTGGAAGGAACTCCTCCACATTCCGGACACCCACGAGGTCGTGTTCCTCGGCGGCGGCGCCTCCCTGCAGTTCCTCTATGTGGCCATGAACTACCTGGAGAAGAAAGCGGCCTACCTGGACACCGGCGTCTGGGCGCACAAGGCCCTCAAGGAAGCCCAGGGCATCGGCGAAGCCTACGCCATCGCCTGCTCCAAGGACAAGAATTACACCTATATCCCCAAGGGATTCGAGATTCCTGCCGATCTGGACTATCTCCACATCACCACCAACAACACCATCTACGGTACGGAAATCCACGAAGACATCGACAGCCCCTGCCCGTTGATCGCCGACATGTCGTCCGACATCATGTCCCGTCCGGTGGATGTTTCCAAATACGACCTCATCTACGGCGGCGCCCAGAAGAACGTAGGCCCTGCCGGCGTCATCTTCGCCATCATCCGCAAGGATTCCCTCGGCCGCGTGACCCGCTACATCCCTACCATGCTGGACTACCGCACCCATATCGACAAGCTCTCCATGTTCAACACTCCGCCCGTGTTCGCCATCTTCGTGATGAACGAGACCCTCAAGTGGCTCAAGGGCATCGGCGGCGTGGAAGCCATCTACGAAATCAACAAGAAGAAGGCCGCCCTCCTGTACGATGAAATCGACCGCAACAGCCTGTTCGTGGGCACCGCCGCCAAGGAAGACCGTTCGCTGATGAACGTGTGCTTCGTGATGGCCCCCGGCAAGGAAGACCTGCAGGACGAGTTCATGGCCTTCGCCAAGGAACGCGGCATGGTGGGCATCAAGGGCCACCGCAGCGTAGGCGGATTCCGCGCCTCCCTGTACAATGCCTGCCCCATCGAGGATGTCCAGGCCCTGGTAGACTGCATGAAAGAATTTGAATCGCTGAAAAAATGAAAGTACTGTTAGCAACCCAGAAGCCCTTTGCCGCCAAGGCAGTGGAAGGCATCGTCTCCATCCTTACCGAAGCCGGTCATGAGGTGGAAAAATTAGAGAATTATGCCAGCCAGGAAGCCCTCGTCGCCGCCGTGGCCGATACCGAAGCCCTCATTATCCGCTCCGACAAAGTAACAGAGGAAGTGATGGCGGCCGCACCGGAATTAAAGATCGTGGTTCGTGCCGGCGCCGGTTTCGACAATGTAGACCTCGCCGCCGCCACCGCCCGTGGCATCGTGGTGATGAACACCCCCGGCCAGAACTCCAACGCCGTGGCGGAACTCGCCCTCGGCCTGATGATCTTCATGGCCCGCACCCAGTTCACCCCGGCGACGGGCAGCGAACTTCAGGGCAAGCGCTTGGGCGTCCAGGCCTATGGCAACGTAGGCCGCCTGGTAGGGCAGAAAGCCAAAGCCCTGGGCATGGAAATCTGCGCCCTGGACCCGTTCCTCACCGACGAACAGATTGTCGCCGGCGGGGCCGCCCCGGTACACTCCGTAGAGGAACTCTATGCCAATTCGGACTATCTATCCATCCACATCCCCGCCCTTCCTTCCACCATCGGCAGCATCGGCTACGACCTCATCTCCCACATGCCCAAGGGTGCCACCCTCGTGAACACCGCCCGCAAGGAAGTGATCGATGAAGAAGGTCTTTTCCGCGCCCTTTCGGAAAGGGAAGACCTCAAATATGTGGCCGACGTGATGCCCGACAATTACGACAAGCTCACCAAGAACTTCGGCCACCGTGTATTCGCCACGCCCAAGAAGATGGGCGCCCAGACCAAGGAAGCCAATGTGAACGCCGGCCTCGCCGCCGCCCGCCAGATTGTGGACTTCTTCGCTACCGGAAACCGTAAATTCCAAGTCAACAAATAGTTATGGTAAGAGTAAAACCTTTTGCGGCCATCCGCCCGCCCAAGGATCTGGTAACGGAAGTTGCCGCTCCCCCGTACGATGTCCTCAACTCTGAAGAGGCCCTGGCCATGGCCGGTGAAAAGAGCCTCCTGCACATCACCAAGCCGGAAATCGACTTCACCCCCATCGCCGGTGAGCACGAGCAGCGCACCTACGACAAGGCCGTGGAGAACTTCAAGACCTGGAAAGAGAAAGGCTGGCTGGTACAGGACGACAAGCCCAAGTACTATGTCTACGCCCAAACCATGGGAAAACGCACCCAGTACGGCCTGGTGCTCTGCGCCCACACCGACGACTACGCCGAGGGCATCATCAAGAAGCACGAACTCACCCGCAAGGACAAGGAAGACGACCGCATGGTGCACGTCCGCATCCAGAACGCCAACATCGAACCGGTTTTCTTCGCTTACAAAGACAATGAGGAGCTGAACGCCATCGTGGCAGCCGCAGCAGCCGGAAAGCCCGAGTACAAGTTCAAGGACGAGAACAACTTCACCCACACCTTCTGGGTGATCGATGACGACGCCGTAATCGCCCGCATCACGGAACTGTTCACCACCCGGGTCGATGCCTTCTACGTGGCCGACGGTCACCACCGCACCGCTGCCGCCGCCCGCGT
>ERZ842401.327-NODE-327-length-67543-cov-24.866287_pt1 | contig 67543 bp, 51 predicted proteins | sample MGYA00521270_ERZ842401 | MGnify/ENA primary metagenome ERZ842401 (study PRJEB31892, sample SAMEA3878208) | bioreactor metagenome | biome: Moose rumen | place: Sweden | collected 2011-10 | study: EMG produced TPA metagenomics assembly of the PRJEB12797 data set...
GAATCAGTCCGTTCTTTTTCGGCGCATTGCGCTTGAGGTAGAACAGCACCTTGAAAGTTGATCTCATACTCTACATTTTTTTAGTTTGCAAAATTATTCCTTGTAGAGTTGAAAGCCAAAAACGAAATATAGAAGAACGGTGAAAACAAATCACGGTCGTTACTTTTTACAGTCCGTCACCCTGATTGTTATAGTCCCAGCCACTCAAAAGCCCTGTAGAATCAGCCTTTTTCCTACTCCGGGCACCTTCCTTTCCGTTATGCTTTTGGTAACGCAATAGTAACGAAACTCTGTCCTAACCTGTCTTTTTTGTGGCTTCACCTGTCCATCTTCGCATCAGGCCCAAATCATAAAAATCCCTTTATTTTTAGTGATTTAACCCCATTTTTCACCATATCTCGAATTTTTGTTGTATCTTTGCATAAGATATGAGTAAGGATTTATTTATCATTAGTGGCTGTAACGGTGCAGGCAAAACCACTGCATCCTATACTGTCCTTCCTAAAATTCTTAATTGCCACGAGTTCGTTAATGCTGATGAAATCGCACGTGGACTTTCTCCATTTAATTCGGAAAGTATGGCAATAGAAGCGGGAAGATTGATGTTGCAACGCATAGAGGCTCTTTTAAGCAAGGGGATGTCGTTTGCCATAGAGACGACTCTTGCAACAAAGTCATATGTTAAACTTGTCCGTAGGGCAAAGAAGAAGGGATACAAAGTATATATATTGTTTTTTTGGCTTCAAACTCCAGAGCTGGCAATACAACGTGTTGCAGAACGTGTCTGGCATGGAGGTCATAATATACCCGAAGAAATTATAAAACGCAGGTATGTAGCAGGAATTGATAATCTGTTTCGTCTGTTCATGCAAGAAGTGGACTACTGGATTATATATGATAATACTTTTCAGCCTCGTAGGAAGGTAGCTGATGGTAGAAAAGAAGAAGGAATGAAAGTATATAATAAAGAACTTTTTAGCTTAATAGAAAATTATGTCAGATAAAGAATATTTAGAGTTTTCAAGAAAATTGGATGAGGGTCTTTTATTGGCAGAGAAGAAAATGTTGCAAGAGAAAGCCCTTCATGGTGAGGATGTTATTGTCTGTGACCATGAAAACAACATAAAGCGTGTTTCTGCACAGCAGATAATTGCTGAAAATGTGATATTTCAGCAGTAACTTTCTGCAAAAGAAGTGGGAGGAAAACCACTTTATTTCCCTCCCACTCGAAAATAGTACTTAAAGCTATTACAGTCTTGGGCGATAGGCAGATTATTTTCTGCCGAATATTGTTTTAAATGACAACACACCTCTTGCAGTACCATTATTTGCGTAAATTACAATTCTTATAGTGTGTGAAAATCCATCCATAAGGCTTGCAGGAATAATGAACTTGATGGTGTAGGAATGAATCATCGCATCACTAACCGTCAAAGTATTGAGGTTCAAGTTGCTGGCATCTGGCTTGATAAACATGGTCGTACCGCCAGTATATTCAGAGATCTTCCAAGGCTTCTCAATCATATCTGTGGATTCAGTGAAATTAGGATCGGAGCTATATACAGTATGTACTGTACCTTTTGACGTTGGCCAGTTATTTTGACTCTTAAACCATTCTACAGAATAATTGTAATTCCAATATGGTTGATTTGGCTCGTCTGTAAAGTTCACATATATACGGTTTGATCCTGATCTCCAATCAAAGTATTCGTCGGCAAACTTAATAGCCAATGCTCCACATTCGTTTTCAGAAACGTCATTACCTGTCTTAGACCATCCATTAGCGTTACCTTTAAGGTAATATCCATTATTTCCTCCAAAATGAGAGGTACGCCCTGTTCCGGTAGATGTGTTCAAATAGCTTTGTAATTGTGCTGCATCAGTTATGTCTATTGCACCATCAACATAACCGCCATAGCCTACAACTCCGAATTTTACATCAAGGTTGTTTCTTGTAAGCATCTGTGCCCATGATATAATGTCACGCGCTATAGCGTCAGCTTCCTCTCCCATACTACCAGAGTTGTCTATGGTAAAGACAATATCGTTTTTCATTCTTGTTGAATTATCAACTAAGTTGACTACAAGAATACCCTTTGGTGATCCGTCAACTTCTATCCATACGTTCTGCGTAGTTAAACCTGTACCATAAAGGTTAAGCCAATCTCTGGTGTTCGGATCTTGAATACCAGTAAGAGTCAACGTTACTACATAGTTACCCCAGCTATCAATAGTTGTTTGTACATTAGGATTTGGAATTGGAATATTAGGGTCTGGCACAGATGGTGTCGGAGTGCTTGGATCCTTTGGTATTCCATCACGATTCTCTTCGTCGTTACCGCCGTTGCCGCCATTACCACCATTATTATCAGGATCATTCCCACCAGGCATTTTTTTTACCCAACAGAATATCCAGGTATCATTTGTTGCCTCGTCGAAGTAGGTAACCATAGCTTCTCCTGAATATGTGCTTATACTTCTTTGTTCCTCAAATCGGTATCCGTCACCGTCGAGCTTTAGGTTTATTTGGTCGTTAGGACTCGTAGACCATCTGTAATTACCTCCCCGTGATGTGTCAGTGTATGTGCCGTCACTTTTAAAAGTTAGTTCGGTTCCAATCTCCCATCTGTAGAATGCTTTTGAGGCAATCCCAGAACTGCTACTGCTGTTGGTGTGTCTTACACACTGAAGCACCCATGTTCCAATGATTTTCGTCTGAAGTGAAGATTGGTTGTTCTGATAACCACTACCTCCACTACTGCTACTACCTCCACCACCTTCTTCATAGTCATCACTGCCGTTGCTGCCACAGGCAACCATTCCGGTAATGCTTATTGCGACGAATAGGTAAAAGGATGTTTTCGCAATTAAGTCCGAGAGTCTCTTGTTGCCAAGAGAAAATAATCTTTTCATAATGTTGTCAGTTTTACTTATAATTAGTTTCGTTATTTTTATCAAATCTCTCTGTGAGCCCATCCAGAAAGATGGGGTCACAGAGAGTCATTATATACTTGCAAATAGCATAGATGTTACTTTGCAGTATAGTTAGAGAATACGCTCCACTCAAACGTAGGAGCTTCTGCTCCGAATACTTTGGCATTGCCATTCCATGTAGTCAGCACGCTAAGACCGTCCTGGTCTTTGAAGATACGGAAGATTCCCTCTTTCATCAGGTAGTCGTTCGGGTCTGCACCTTTCTCAACCATGATGAAGGCATAGTAGAGATCCTTTATACCCGTACTGGTCTTGGTTCCAGATATTACCAATGCCGTCTTGGTGTATATGCTGTTTGTCTGTCCTTCAGTATTGAAGAACGCCGTGAAGTTATTGCCGGAACCGCAGATAAACGCTCCGTCACCCTTCTCTGTAGACGTACTTGTGTATCCCGCATAGTCCAAGGTGTTGTTGGCACTGTTGAAGTTGCTGAACTTGATAGTCTTTGACGCTACCTGAGTACCCGGGTCAAAGCCACCGTTGCCCTGATCCTCACAATATACGGCAACAAATGGGTCAATGTAATAAGCGTCATCAAGCACAGGTGGGTTCACACCCTCATACAGAGGCATGTAACCCTTGATCTTCTCCTGAATTTCCAGCGGTACGACTATGTCCAGACGGTCGTCGTGGTTACCACCTTCTCCGATACGAATCTTGACTACCGTACCGTCGATAAGTACTAAATAGAGGTAGTCTCCGGACACGTACACGTTCTGGAAGAAATCCACGCAGTCGCAGCCGCCGTTTGCATAAACAGGATTATTGTTGTTGTCAAAGATGTAAATCCATGTCATACCACCGTCGATTGAATATACGAAATAACCGTAGATGTCTACTTTAAAGATCGGGGAGTAGGCATTTACCGGCAGTTTGTTGCCATCCTTGTCAAGCAGCCATGTCGTCGTGCCGTTGACGGTCTGCGTCCAATAATATACTCCGTTGTAGATATCTATGCCGATAATCGGGACGCTTGTACTGGAGCCGCCCTCACCATTAGCCTTGACACCCGTGTCAGTGTTTCCAATCCACCAGTTGCCGTTAGCGCCGATGAATGGTGTCAGACCGTCTTGCCCCACAGCCTTGACACCTGTATCTGTGGTTCCAATCCACCAGTTGCCGTTGGTTCCAATGTGAGGAGTCACTCCGTCCTGTCCTATGGCTCTAACTCCAAGGTCAGTATTACCAATCCACCAGTTTCCGTTGGTTCCGATGAAAGGAGCCTGTCCTGCACTCACGCCCGTGTCAGTGCTTCCGATCCACCAGTTGCCATTGTTTCCGATGAAAGGCACATCTCCATCTTTACCATTTTTAATGGTCACAGTCCTGTTGTCACTGAAGGTGACGGTATATCCGTCAGCGTTCTGTGTCACATTGGTGATATACAGGTTGTTTTGCAAGGCGTTAACCACTGTCTGCATGGTTGTTATGTTGCTGTTCATCTTAGAGAGAGCCTCCTCAACTTTTGTCAGGCGGCTGTCAATGTCGTTCACCTTGTTCCACAACTCTCCGTCATCATAGCTGCATCCTGCAAATAAGAGGACCAAGCCGAGACATATTGCTAAATACTTTTTCATATAGCTATCTTGTTTTTAGGTGAATTATAATGTTCCGAAAATAGCAGTTACCTCAAGAATACCCCTTACAGTACCGTTGTTTGCGATAATCACAATCTTGATAGTATGTGGCTGACCATCCAAGAGGCTTGCAGGTATGATGAACTTGATGGTGTAAGCGTGAGTCAATGCGTCACTAACCGTCAAAGTGTTGAGATTCAAATCACTGGCATTAGAGTTGACGAACATTGTCGTTCCGCCGGTATATTCTGAAATCTTCCAAGGCTTTTCTTGTTTGTTTATAGTTTCCGATATACTTGAACCACTGCTGTATACAGTATGAACAGTTCCGTTAGATGTAGGCCAGTTCTGTTGACTCTTGAACCATTCAACAGAATATTTGGTGTTTCCATCTGGCTGGTTTGGCTCATCTGTAAAGTTTACATATATGCGGTTTGAGCCAGCTCTGAAATTAAAGTAATCATTAGCAAACTCAATTGCCATTGCACCACATTCGTTAGTGTCTGTATAACTTCCTGTTTTTGGATAGCTGTTTGCATAGTTCTTAAGTGTTGTGGCATCATTGCCGCCAAAATGCGATGTGCGGCTTGTGCCAGTATAAGCATTTAGGAAACTACTAAGTGTCGTAACATCTGTTATGTTAATGGCTCCGTCAACATAGCCGCCATATCCAACAACACCAAATTTCACGTCAAGGTTGTTGTTTGTAAGCATCTGTGCCCATGAAATAATGTCACGTGCTATAGCGTCAGCCTCAGCTCCCATACTTCCTGAATTATCCACAGTGAAGACGATATCGTTTTTCACGCGTGTGACGTTGTCCTCAAGGTTGATTACGAGGATACCCTTTGGTGAGCCGTCAACATCCACCCAAACGTTTTGTGTTGACAGACCTGTTCCGTAAAGATCAAGCCAATCTCCAGAGTTCGGGTCTTGTATACCTGTGAGATTCATGGTTACTACATAGTTACCCCAGTCGTCAACTGAAGGTTGCACATTTGGATAGGGAATTGGGGTGTTCGGGTCTGGTACGTCTGGTGACGGAGTATTTGGATCCTCAGGTATGTCACCACGATTATTGCCGTTATCACCATTAATGCGAATCTTCACTACTGTGCCGTCAATAAGTACCAGGTAGAGATAATCGCCTGAAATATAGACATTTTGGAAGAACTTGGTGCAATCGCAACCGCTGCTTGAGGTAACAGGATTTCCATATTCGTCGTATATGTTTACCCATGTGATGCCACCGTCAACAGAATAAACGATATGTCCGTAAACATCAATCTTGAATACAGGAGCGTATCCGCTTACAGGAAGTTTGTTGCCATCTTTGTCAAGAAGCCATGTTGTATTACCGTTGATAGTCTGAGTCCAGTAGTAAACACCGTTATATATATCCACACCGATGATAGGTACTGCGGAGCCGGAGCCGCCGTTTTGTCCGCCTGCAGGAACGCCAGTGTCAACGATACCAATCCACCAGTTACCGTTTGTTCCGATGAATGGTGTTAGACCGTCTTGTCCTTTGGCAGGAACACCAGTGTCTGTATTGTCAATCCACCAGTTGCCGTTTGTTCCGATGTATGGAGTCTTACCGTCCTGTCCCATGGCTTTTACGCCAGTGTCGGTATTACCGAACCACCAGTTACCGTTATCTCCGATATGTGGTGTCTCTCCCGTTGCCTTTACACCCGTGTCAGTATTTCCTATCCACCAGTTACCGTTTGTTCCGATGAAAGGAGTCAGTCCGTCCTGTCCGTTGGTTAACGTAATGGTCTTGTTGTCACTGAACGTGATGGTATAGCCATTTGCTGTCTGTGTCACATTCGTAACATACACGTTGTTCTGTATGGCGTTGATTACAGTTTGTAGGGAAGTGATATTCCCGTTCATCTTTGAGAGCTGGTCTTCCACCTTTGTAAGGCGACTGTCCAGGTCATTTACTTTGTTCCACAATTCTCCGTCGTCATAGCTGCATCCTGCCAGTACGACAACAAGGCTTAAGCATAATCCTAAAATCTTTTTCATAAGGCTATTTGGTTTTTAGTTGTTGATAATAATTGCTTGTTATCATGGTTGTTACATGTTGTGTTGTTATTCTCTGTGAACCCACCTATTATGATGGGTTCACAGAGTAAAGAGAGTTACTTGATTACCTTCTTCTTGCCGTTTACGATGTATACGCCAGGACGGGTAACGCGCTCTATGCGACGACCGGTAAGGTCGTAGATAGTCTCGTTTTCCTTGTCGTTGGTGGTGACATCGTTAATACCTGTCGCATTGTTGTTAACATTAAACTGAATGGTACGTCTGGGATTAACATTGCATTGTGAAGGGTCAATGCTATTATGATCCTGAAGCCACTGTGCAAAATTATTATCACCGTATGTGCCTGGATCAATAACATAACAATAATCAACACCTTGCCGTAAGTCTCCAGAAACTATAGGCTCGTCAAGAATCAGTTTCATAGCTTGGACATTCTGATAGCCAATTTGTGTAAGGCTTGGATAAGGCTCAAGATGACCTGTACGAATAGTTTGGCTTCCATAATACATAGCAAGTCTTACGGTCTTTGTAACATCTGGAACCATACCGGTATAAGGACTACCGACCTCAGAGAAAATAATAAGGTCATTGGCATCTGTATCCTTAACGTATTCTGGACTGATAACTCCATTAATCATATAGGAATAAATTCCAAAGGTGTACTTGAAGTTACTATAGTCCGAGCTACCGTCATCCTTTACTTCGAAGCTGACACGCAGGTCAGTGTCGTTGACTGTCTTGCCACTCTGGCTATAGTCAAAAGTGCCCGAAGGCAGCATTAAATCATAGATTCCATCGACAAGTCCACTGACAGTGAAGCTGAAGCTGTTGTCACTTCCCTCGACTGCCGTCAAAGCCACATCAGCGACCTTCTCACCATTCTGTGCGAGATATGCCTTTGATGCGTCTTTCAATGCCACTTTGCTCACGTTGTCAAATTTGAGAACAAGAGTAGCTGGCTGTGATGTCACTCGTGGCGCACTAATGGAAACCGTCGGTGTAACCTTGTCATTGGTTGTCTCCGTGAACTCAAATGCACTTGTGAGACCGGTTGCGAAGTACAGCGTGTTGTTGGCTGCGTTGGTGGCTATCGAGCCGTTGCTCTGATTTACCAGGGCGTAAGCGCTGGCTGAATTGCCCGAGCTGCTCTCCGTACCCAACGCTCCGAACATCTTCATCATTCCGAGGAGATCCTTGCCTGCCACGCCCTCTACGCTGAGCTTCGAGAATGTCAGGTTGTTGATGTACGTCTGTGTCTCGGTGATGTTCTTCGCTGACGTTCCCACGTATGAGTCCGATGCTGTCAGCACGTGCAGGAACTTGCCGTCGGCGGTCTCCAAGACCGTCTGCTCGCCAGTCGTCGTAGCCTTGAAAGGAGCCACGCCGCTCGCGTCTGACGTCAGCGTGACTGCACCGTCGGCGTACTTCAGGTACAGACGGTTGCCCGTGCTGCTCACGCTCGCCACGGTGTACCACTTGCCGGTCTCAGGCAGCTGTACGGCAGTCTCGGCATAGAATGCCTCTATTGCGGCAGCCAGTGCCTCGTCCGACGGTGTCTCCGTAGCGTCAACGAGAGCCTGCAGCTCTATGCGTGAGGTGCTGTTGGCTGCCGGATAGCCCACGCCCGACTTCCCGAGCAGCTCCTTGGCGAGCTTCATCGTCTCGGAGTCCTCCGGCTTTGCATCGGCATTCACCGTATAGGTGATTGTCCGCGCAGCGTTCCAGCGGTCCTCCGCCTCGATGCCGAGGAACGGGTTGTGGATGGCCTTCTCAGGAATATCTATCGTCCACACGCCATTGTCGGTAATGGCTCCGTGGGAGTTCTTCACGAGGATCACCGTAGGGTCGCTGTCATCCTTCGACAGGCTCACGGTATACTTCGCCGTGCCGTCCTTCTTCATGACGAACGGACCTGCGTTTTCAATAAGGGCGTCGTTGTCGAACTTCAGGCTGATGGTCTGCGGCAGCTCCTTGTACTCTCCCTCCTCGGGCGTTATGCCTACGGGGTTGAACGTGGTACGTGTCTGGTACACCTTGATGTTGAATGTCATCGCGGCATTGTAATAGCCTGAGGTGTTCCTGAAGCTGCGTGCCGGGACGGTGACGGTATAGTCGCCGTCGGCTGTCACGGCCTCGTCGAGCGAGAGGGTGACGATGCTGCCGGAGACGGTTGTAGCCATCGTCTTGTTGTATCCGTTGCCCGAGAAGCGTATGCCGGAGGCATCCTGTATGCTCATGTTGGAGTTGAAGTACAGGCTCAAGGTCTTGAACGACGTCACCGTGCTGCCGTTGGCGATGCTCGGCGTTGCGGTCAGGATGTCAGAGGGGGCAGTGTAGCTGACGGTGAGTGTGTGGAAGTTTGAGCGTTCACCCATATTACGGAACGTCACTGAGCTGACCGCCTCTGAACCAGCCTGCCAGCCGTGTATGTCGAGAGTACCTGGCTGTCCAGCCTTTAAAAGGAGGTCATATGGGTCACTATATTCATCCCATGTGATAGAGTTGAGAGTGGCACCGCCTGTAGCGGTTACGACCATCTCACCACCCTTGGTTACAATCAATGCATATCTTGTCTCTCCCGTGTATGCGTTCACCTGTGTCTCGATGTAAGCACCTCCACCTACACCATATTCATATTGGAAACTGATTTGTATAAGTCCTTGTGAAAAGGTCTTGTTCATCGCATTAGCTGATCCTCCATTCTCTGTTGATGGAGTAATTGACGGGTTGAGCGATTCTGGATTACCCCAGTCAAAAGTCGTGGAGAGGCTTACCTGTGCGTTTGCTGTCATGGCGACGAGCGCCAGTAATAATAAGGATAGTCTTCTCATTGCTTCGTCTGATAGTTAGACAGGTACTCTTCCTCTTTCTCATTGTCAATCTCATCCCTCTGTGTCTTCACGCAGAGTCTCCACTCTCCGTCGATGCGGATAGGATTGAACATAAACATGGTTGTCGGGGCCTCCTTCGTGCCGGCCTGCTCAGCCGTGGCGAAGGTGATACGGTATTTCACGTCGTTGCAGCCCTCAAGCATGAACGAGAAGTACTCACGCTTGTAGTCCAGGACAGGGAACATCTTGAATCTCTTGCGCAGACGCTTCTCCATCTCCTTTGACAGCTTCGACATCTCCTTGGTTGAGTCGTCGTACTCATAGAGTTTGCCAATGACACCGTCAATGTCCTTGTTCTTAAGCTGCGCCATGGCATCGTCGCAGATCTTGAGCATGGCAAGGGTGTCCTCGCCTGTCAGCTCGGAGCGGAACTCCTCAATCTGCTGCTGGCGTGACTTCTGCTTTTTGTCCTTGCAGCCCGTCACCGTCAGGCAGAGCATGCCTATAATGGCTATTAAGAGGTATTTGCTTGTTTTCATATTGTCTGTGATATATTTTGTTTAAATTCTGTTTAATTTCCTCGGCTCGTATGCGAGCCGGGCACTATAAACAAGTATGTGAGTCGTATCTTAAAAGTAAGAGAGTGCGCCCCGCTCATACGAGACGCACTCTCCAATCAGAGCTTTATAATCTTGTTTTGATTAAGATCTCTCTTACTATCATTCATGGATTATCTGTTACCATGAGTTGTGTCGATGTGGAACTGAGTCAGGCGAGACAGCCATCCCCACTCGTACTCGATGGTGATCGGTACGATTACATCGAACTCGGTTACGTTATCACCGTTGTTCTGATAGTACATTACACCCATCTTCTCCTTTGCAGCATAGTTGGTGTTAGTCCTTGGTGCACCCATGAAGGTCTCAATTGCTGTCTCCTGACCTGCTGCGTTGAATGCGCTGAGGTTGAATGAGTAAACAACGAGATCTCTTCTTTGGTCACCACCAGCGAACCATGCTACGAGGTCAGCCTGTCTTGTGATATCAGACATCTTGTGGAAGTTAGTGCCTGCATAGTGCATGTTACTCCATACACGACCAGGGTGCATATCGATGGAGATAGACTTCATCATATAATATGACCAGAACCAGTATTGACCGTCGTACATGTAACCCTGGTTTGGCTTGTCACCACGCCAGTCGTACAGCTTCAAGTAGTCAATCAGATAGATGTGGTTCTCGTTGGTGTTAGCGTCGAGACGAACCTCAATAGGATCAGCGTTAGTGTTGATCGGACGCTGCCATGATACCAGGAAGGTATTCAGGTTATCGTCAGTCTGCTCTGGCTTAACGAACTTAGCAACGCCACAGCCATTGTCACCTACGAGACCAACCCATGAACGAAGTTCTTTATCAATGTTCTTGTGACCCTCCTCATAGCCGTAAGCGTTGAGAACGAGACGAGTAACATCATTCTTCTCGAGTGAGATAGCACCAGTTGCCGGGTTCAGAGTAGCGATGTGTACATAAACTCGTGATGCAACAGGTATTGTAACTCCATCAACTGTCTTCTGGCAAGCGTAGAGCTTAACGTTGTTGAACGCACCCTTGGTGTAGTCGATAGCGCAGTTCTTCAGAGTAGTCTGCAGATTTGCCTCATTCCATGTGTGAACGTCAGTGTGGCAGTATGGAGGACGGATGATATACTTGCAGTACAGCTTGTCATAATCCTTCTGCTCTGTTGGATGGTATGGAGTAATCTCCCATTCTTCCTGAGCGATACCATTACCTGCAGCCTTGATGGTATTGAATACAGTTGAGTTGATACCGTCTACCTCGAGAACAGACTTAACAGCCTTAAGAGGACGTGAAGGTGTGTTGTCCGGATATACATTTTTTACATATGGACCGAATCGTCGCTCTGGGCTATTATAGAAGGCTGGGAATGCTGTTCCTGGAGTAAGAGTAACATCTACATTATTTTCCAAAATAGTCGTGCCGTTATCAGCCTCACGTGTCAGAGTGTAGAACTTCAGACCTTCTGGTTTCGGAGCGAAGTAGTACTTGTGTGGGTTACCGGTATTCTCCATGTTGGTAAGGAGAGTAGTGCGGATAGCACGGTTGAACGGATTAGCATAGAAGCCATCACGTGGAGCCTGGATGTCAAATACAATTGCAGACCAACCTTTATCCATGTTTGGATAATACTTAGAGTCGTGATAATACCAGTAGTTGTCATTCTTAGCACCGAACTTGTCAGTGTTCTCCTTACGTGTAATAGAGAATGTCAACTTAACCCATACGTATGGATATGGTGAGCTGTAGTTGTTAACGTCACGATAGCGTACGCGATCCTTAGCAACGAAGCGGATCCAACGTGTAACTGTTACAGGATATGTTGTCGCATCATGTGTCAAGTACTCTAACTCAGCCTCTGTAAGCTCCCAGCGGAATGAATGGTTAGTTACACCGTCACCGTTTGGATAGTATGTAGCAGTACCAAGACCCTCATTATTACGCTCGAAGTATGTGTCTGTGCAACCTGTTGTGCTTACATTGTCATCAGCACGCCTTAGAACATCATCTTCACAATCAGCACCGCCCAATGTTGGAGGCATACCACCGTTACCGTAGATGTCTGTACCGAAGTTCCAGAGCTTAAGCTTGTAACCAACATTGCCATCGCCTGCAGTAAGGCTTCCTGCAACTAACTCAATAATACGAGCATCCTGGCTAACAAATTCCTCGTCACGAGGTAATCTTGAACCAAGACCTGGGTCGTTAGTAGTGTCCCAACAGTCAGCATAGTAGTAATCGTCGAATGTATGACGCTCCATGTTGTCCATACCCTGAGTCAGGATGTAGTTAGAGAAGTTTGCCCAAGTCCACAAGTGACCATTTACACTACAGAGATCAAACTCAAGTGACTCTTCTGGATACAAAGTAATGTTGTGGTTCTCTGGAGTATATGAAATGTGCAGGAGGATGTAACCATCGAGAAGCACGTCACCAGCCTCGTTCTTAACCAATACGCGTACCAGTGGCTCACGGTCTACAGATGTACGGCTCTGCTGGTCAATAGTGTGCTTGTCTGCATCAACATTCTTGGCGATGACTATACCTGTTGTACTTACTTTACCATTCTCAGCTGCACCGTCTGTGGCAGGAACATCTTTGAAGGTAGCGTAACGAGAGTCACGTGTGCCATTAGAGCTGTTGAGGTAGTCAACAAACTCGAACTCATAATGGAGACCGAATGCCTTCTCCTCACCATACTTGAACGTACGAACCAGGAACGGCTCGTCCTTCTCCTTGTACTTCAGGTTCTCCTGAAGGAAGTGGATACCGAGATACTGAGTCAGGTCAATACCATTTGGATCAAGAGCAGGTAGCTCAAGAGCAGCACCATTCTCATCATTGATAGCCTCCTCAGGAGAATCCCAAACGTGTATACGCTGTGTAGCACAGTCGTTGATACCGTCACTTGCCCAGCCTTCCTCGTCACCGTAACGGTCATTAGCTGGATTGTCATCTGCATTAGGACCATATTGGTTCTTACGGTTTCCATTTGCATCGTTATCCCATGGCTCTGCATAGTTAGGCTGTTTTGCCCAGATCAGACCCTCAAGCTGGATGCGTGTAGGAACGAGCAGTGCATAGTCAGAGGTGATCATGTCACCATCGTTACTTGGAAGCTGAATAGCTACAGTGTTGTCCCTGTTCTCTGCATTGTACTTGTAGCGTGTATATCCATACCAGCTGCCATACTTAGCGTATGCGTCAGTTGCAGGAGGAGTTGCGCTTGGACCGTAGACAACAGTATTGTCATACTCGTTCGGGTTGATGGTGTTGTCTGTCGGCCATGGAGCGAGCTTGTCAGGATGCTCGATCTGGAGACCAGCCTTCAGGATACCATTGTAGTTGCCAAATGTGGTTGTGTTACCCAGACCTGTGAAGTTGCCATAGCTTGCTGCCCTGTGCCATGCATCAAATGGAAGAGTGAAGAACTCCTCTGGAGAGGTAACGTTCAGAGCTGAAGCAGCTGCGCGAGTGTTGTAATAGATAACCTCTGGCTCGAGTACGCTGTACTGAACACCGTCAGCATAGCTTACGCGAGATGTAGCTGGGTTAAGGTGATAGTCAACCTCCCATGCAGGACCGTAAATCCACTCGTCACGTGGGAACTGTACAGAACCTGGCTTTGGCTGATTCTTGTAGTTACGTGCCAATGTGTTTGGCAGGTAGTCTGTCAGATTTACAACGTCCTGAGGATCACCATCAACTTCAGCAATGTGGTGGCTGACATTTGCCTCATTGTATGGCAGAGTTTTACGGAGGATGGTGTCACCAATCCAAGGATACTCGATAGACTCGATTCCGTCGAGATACAGGAATGGCTTGAATACCAAAGAAGCAAGCTTACCGTTCAGAGAGATAGTAACAGGACCGTTAGTACCCTTAACACCATAGAGTGTCAGATACTCACCGTCGAGCACAGCTGTGATAGCACCACTTCCGAGGAAGCTGATGTTTGTGTGCTCAATGAGTGAACCGTTCTGATAGATGTCGAAGCAACCGGTCTCTGGGTTTGGTACATAGTACTTGCCGTCAACACCGTCACTGCCGCTGCCGCCAGATGAGCCAGATGAGCCTGGGTCACCCTTGTCACCCTTGTCGCCCTTGTCACCCTTATCACCTTTGTCGCCCTTGTCGCCCTTAGGACCTTGTGCAGGGAAATTGGTTTTCTCGCCATCCTTGTACCAGTAGTAGTTACCGTCACTTTCCTGGACGATAGACCAGCTTGTACCTGGATCGCCTTTGTCGCCCTTCTCACCATTGTAGATCTCGAAGGTCTTGCCATTGCTCAGAGTGACCTTAACACCGTTGGTGATATTGTCAACCGAGGTGATGACACCACCGCTGGCAATCAGGTTCTGGATGTCCTGAATCGCCTTCTTGTTGGCGTCAATTTGTGTCTGCAAGTTGTTGATGTCATCATCGTAATCCTTACAAGACGTAAACACACTCATGGTTGTCAATATAAAGACACCCATAAGCAACGTACTAAAAATTTTCTTTTTCATACGATAGTTACTTTAAAAATTAAACAATTAATATAAAAATATATTCGTCTGTTTCTACTCAATCTCTCCCTAGGAGATGTACTTTATTAAGAAAAAAGGATATACCCTCTCTCTTGAATAAAACTCAAAAGAGAGGGTACAAAAGTAGTGTTTACCTTATTATAAAATACCTTATATTATATATACCTATTATTTATACTAATTGCGACATCGGTGATGGAGTTGCTTAATTGTTTTTCAAATAACAAGAATCTATATCGTGGTGGCAACACGTTCGTCTGCATCATCCATCATCTGAGCACTTATGGTGTTTAGGTATATCTGTGTCGTCTTCTCAGAGTTATGTCCCATGCAGTCGCTGATAATAGCCGTTGGAATATTCTGTGACTTGGCAATAGTCGCCCATGTGTGACGTGCCACATACATGGTAAGCTTTCTGCTGACACCTAACTCCTTCGTCAACCTGCTGAGGTTCTCATTTATCTGATGCTGTATTCGCAGGTACTGCTTCCGTTCATCTCCTCTTTCCGTGATGATAGGCAGCAGGTGAGTACGGTCGGTCTTCGGATACTTGTCGATAATATCCTGGAGATATGGCTGCCATTTCAGGCAGATACGTTGTCGTGTCTTGCTACGTTGGTATCTGAGAGTGCCGTCATGCAAGTCAGACTTCTTCAAGTTTGCCATGTCTATGAACGACATTCCCCGTGTGTAGAAACTGAAAAGGAACATATCACGGGCAAAGCGTTTGTCTGGATTTGTAATGATGCTGTTCTTTATGGTCTTAAGGTCTGCTATGGAAATGGCGCGTTTTATAGTTTTAGGGTTTCCTGTATATACCTTGGCAAATGGCTTTTTGTCTACTGTCAATCCTAATGTGACAGCCCTGTTGTAGGTGGCACGTAGTATTCTCATATAGAACGACACCGTGTTTAGGGCAACCCCATTAAGCTTTAGCCAGCATTCGTATGCCTCAATAACATTCGGAGTGACGTCTTCAATATAAAGATCTGAGTCGCATTTGAATGACTTGAAACTTCTTAAGGCAGAAGTATAGGTTTCAGAAGTCCGTATCTGCCTGTTTTGTTTGAACTGGTTTATGAGGGACTCCATAAACTGAAACCATGTCGTTTCTGACTCTGATACCTGAGGAGAGGATAATAAACACTCTTTACCAATACGGATAACAATGTCTTCCTTGTGATGCAAGAGGAAGGTCGGGGAAATTTCTAACTTGATAGATACCATAATAATTATACTTAACTCGGATTAAATATGTTTAAATCAAATATTGACAGATGAGCGGAAACAGCCTATTTACGTGTTAAAGGTACCCCTTTGTTGGTAAAAAATGTAAAAAAATCATGCTAAAATTGCTCTTTTTGCCCGAAAAGTACCTATTTATGCGCCTAAAAATGAAAAAAAAAGTATTTTTGTTTGCTTGTTTTAATAATTATGTCTATATTTGCACCGAAATTGTATCTCCTAGGGAGAGACTGAATAGAAACAGACGAATATATTTTATATTAATTGTTTAATTTTTAAAGTAACTATCGTATGAAAAAGAAAATTTTTAGTACGTTGCTTATGGGTGTCTTTATATTGACAACCATGAGTGTGTTTACGTCTTGTAAGGATTACGATGATGACATCAACAACTTGCAGACACAAATTGACGCCAACAAGAAGGCGATTCAGGACATCCAGAACCTGATTGCCAGCGGTGGTGTCATCACCTCGGTTGACAATATCACCAACGGTGTTAAGGTCACTCTGAGCAATGGCAAGACCTTCGAGATCTTCAACGGTGAGAAGGGCGAGAAAGGCGATCCAGGTACAAGCTGGCAGATCGGTACTGACGGCTACTGGTACAAGGATGGCGTAAAGACCGACTACTATGCACTCGGCACCAAGGGCGACAAGGGCGACAAAGGTGATAAGGGTGACAAAGGTGACAAGGGCGACAAGGGTGACCCAGGTTCGTCTGGCTCATCTGGCGGCAGCGGCAGTGACGGTGCTGACGGCAAGTACTATGTGCCAAACCCAGAGACCGGTTGCTTCGACATCTATCAGAACGGTTCACTCATTGAGCACACAAACATCAGCTTCCTTGGAAGTGGTGCTATCACAGCTGTGCTTGACGGTGAGTATCTGACACTCTACGGTGTTAAGGGTACTGACGGTCCTGTTACCATCTCTCTGACTGGTAAGCTCTCTGACCTCGGTTTCATCCCATATCTCTATATGGACGGTATCGAGTCTATCGAGTATCCTTGGATTGGTGACACCATCCTCCGTAAGACTGTTCCATACAGCTACGACAACCTCAGCCACCACTTTGGTAAGGGTGACAACAAGACTCAGGATATCCAGGGTCTGACAGACTACCTGCCAAACACATTGGCACGCAACTATCTTGACACTCCAAAGCCAGGTTCTGTACAGTTCCCACGTGATGAGTGGATTTATGGTCCGGCATGGGAGGTTGACTATGACCTCGACCCAGCTACAGCACGTGTAAACTATGCTGATGGCGTACAGTACAAGGTTCTTGAGCCAGAGGTTATCTATTACAACACTCGCGCAGCTGCTTCAGCTCTGAACGTTACTTCTCCAGAGAAGTTCTTCGAGCTCCCAATCAACGCTTGGCACAAGCCAGCAAGCTTCGGCAACTTCGCAGGTTTGAAGGATGAGGTTACATTCGGTAACTACAATGGTGTATTGAAGGCTGGTATCCAGATTCAGCATCCTGACAAGCTCGCTCCTTGGGGAACAGACAACACCATCAACCCGAACGAGTATGGTGATGACGTAGTATACGGTCCAAGCGCAACTCCTCCTGCAACTGACGCATACGAGAAGTATGGCAGCTGGTACGGATATACACGTTACAAGTACGATCCTAACAACACCGATAACACTGTAGCTATCCAGCTTCCAAGTGACAACGGTGACATGATCTCTTCTGACTATGCACTGATCGTTCCTACACGCATCCAGCTTGAGGGTCTCGTATGGGCAAAGGCTCCTATGTATGTTGAGCCAAACCTCTTCGATGCAGATGGTAATCCTCTCGCAGCTTACGGTCCAAATACTGATGCTCCTGGCACACGTGTTGGTGACGAGGAAGGCTGGGCAAGCGACGGCATCAACGACTGTGCTACACAGCGTATCCACGTTTGGGATTCTCCAGAGGAGGCTATCAACGATCCTAACGGTGCAGCTCTTGAGGTTGACGCTCTCGACCCAGCAGGTATCGACCTGACTGAGTACCTCGGTATCCACTACCTCCAGGAGAACCTGAAGTACAAGGAGAAGGCTGAGCCATTCCTGATCCGCTCATTCAAATATGGTGAGGAGAAGGCATTCGGTCTCCACTATGAGTTCGAGTTCATCGACTACTTCGACAGCTCTAACGACACATACGATTCTCGTTATGCTACATTCAGCGACACTGAGCTGAACGCTTCTAAGAACGGTGCTGTAAGTAAGAGTGGTGTTGTCATCGCCAAGAACGTTGACGCAGACAAGAACACTGTTGCTACTCAGAGCCGCACATCAGTAGACCGTGAGCCACTGGTACGCGTAATGGTTAAGAACGAGGCTGGTGACGTGCTTCTCGATGGTTACATCCTGATCCACATTACTTATACTCCAGACAACCACAACATCACTCTGTATCCAGCTGTTCCTCTCGAGTTCGACCTCTGCAACGCAGTTAGCACTTCTTGGAACTGGGCACAGTTCTCTGACTACATCCTGACTCAGGGTATGAGCAACATGGAGCGTAACACCTTCGATGACTACTACTATGCTGACGTATTCCAGGATGGTACTGCTCAGGATCGTGACGTTGAGTTCGTAGGTAAGAACGGTCGTATCATTGAGACTGGTGTAGGCGACGGCAACGTTGGTTACCAGCTCAAGCTTTACAACTTCGGTACTGATATCTATGGTAACGGTGGTATGCCTCCGACACACGGTGGTGCTGCTAATGAGGACGCTGTTAAGAAACGCGCTGATGACAACTGCTCTGGTGCATTCTTCGAGCCAGTTGGAACAGAGGGTCTTGGTACAGCTACATACTATCCTAACGGTGACGGTGTAACCAACCATACATTCGCTTGGACTCTGACTGAGGATGAGGTTGAGTACCTGACACACGACGCTACAGCATATCCTGTAACAGTTACACGTTGGATCCGCTTCATTGCTAAGGATGACAAGCGCTTCCGCGAGGTTAACAACTACAGCGCACCATATCCATACGTATGGGTAAGACTGCAGTTGACTCTGACACGTAAGCAGAACACTGACAAGTTCGGTGTTAAGAACGACAACTACTGGTATCACTGGAACACTGGTGCTATCAACGGCTGGTCAGGTATCGTATTCGACATCCAGGCTCCACGTGATGGCTTCTATGCTGATCCATTCAACCGTGCTATCCGCACTACTCTCCTTACCAACATGGAGAATACCGGTAACCCACACAAGTACTACTTCGCTCCGAAACCAGAAGGTCTGAAGTTCTACACTCTGACACGTACATCTGACGCTGGTACTGTTGTCCTGAAGGATAATGTTCCAACAACAACTGTTAACAAGACTGTTAAGTCTGTACTTGAGATCGACGGTATTGACGCTGATGTCTTCGCTAAGATCAAGGGTGCTAACAACGGTATTAATGAGGAAGAGTGGGTAGTCACTCCACAGGGTCCAGACCAGACTGACTTCGACAAGCTGTACTGCAAGTACATCATCCGTCCTCCATATTGCCACACCGATATCCACAACTGGGTAGAGGCTGACTTGGAGAAGACTCTGCAGAACTGCGCTATCGACTACACTAAGGGTGCATTCAACAACGTTAAGCTCTACGCTTACCAGAGCAAGGTTAACGGCGTAACTGTAAGCCCACGTGTTTACACTCAGATCGCTACCTTGAACCCAGCTACAGGTGCTATCGAGCTCGTTAAGAATGACGTAACCCGTCTCGTTCTCAACGCTTACGGCTATGAGGCTAACCACGCTAACATCTACAAGGAGCTTCGCTCATGGGTAGGTCTCGTAGGTTCTAATGGCTGTGAGGTTGCTAAGTTCGTTAAGCCAGAGCAGACTGACGATAACCTGAATACCTTCTTGGTATCATGGCAGCGTCCGATCAACACTAATGCTGATCCTATCCCAGTTAAGCTCGATGCTAACACCAACGAGAACCACATCTATCTGATTGACTACCTGAAGCTTTATGACTGGCGTGGTGACAAGCCAAACCAGGGTTACATGTACGACGATCACTACTGGTTCTGGTCATACTATATCATGAAGTCTATCTCCATCGATATGCGTCCAGACCGTGTATGGAGTAACATGCACTACCATGGCAATGACTTCCACAAGATGTCTGACATCACACGTCTTGCTGACCTCGTAGCATGGTACCAGAGCGGTGCTCAGAACAAGGATCTCACTGTTTACTCATTCGATCTGTCTGCATACAAAGCAGCAGCTCAGGAGACAGCAATTGAGAACTTCATGGGTAGCCCATTCAAGGCAACCAACTATGCTAACAAGGAGAAGATGGGTGTTATCTACTATCAGAACAACGGTGATAACCTGACAGAGTTCGATGTAATCGTACCGATCACTCTCGAGTACGAGTGGGGATGGCTGTCTCGCCTGACTCAGTTCCACATCGACGCTACTCACGGAAACCACTAATCTGTGATAGTAAGAGAAGAACTTAATCAAAACAAGATTATAAAGCTCTGATTGGAGAGTGCGTCTCGTATGAGCGGGGCGCACTCTCTTACTTTTAAGATACGACTCACATACTTGTATTAAGTATATCGGGATCGTGCCCGACTCGCATACGAGCCGAGGGAATTAACCGGAATTTAAACAAAATATATCATAGACAATATGAAAACAAGCAAATACCTCATAATAGCCATTATCGGCATGCTCTGCCTGACGGTGACGGGCTGCAAGGACAAGAAGCAGAAGTCACGCCAGCAGCAGATTGAGGAGTTCCGCTCCGAGCTGACGGGCGAGGACACCCTTGCCATGCTCAAGATCTGCGACGATGCCATGGCGCAGCTAAAGAGCAAGGACATCGACGGTGTCATTGGCAAACTCTATGAGTACGACGACTCAACCAAGGAGATGTCGAAGCTGTCAAAGGAGATGGAGAAGCGTCTGCGCAAGAGATTCAAGATGTTCCCTGTCCTGGACTACAAGCGTGAGTACTTCTCGTTCATGCTTGAGGGCTGCAACGACGTGAAATACCGCATCACCTTCGCCACGGCTGAGCAGGCCGGTACGAAGGAGGCTCCGACAACCATGTTTATGTTCAATCCTATCCGCATTGACGGAGAGTGGAGACTTTGCGTGAAGACACAGAGGGATGAGATTGACAATGAGAAGGAGAGAGAATACCGTGATAACTATTAAAAAATATGTCATGAAGAAATTCGCCTTATTAATATTGGCATTCGTTGCCATGACAGCACATGCACAAGTCGATCTTTCCGCAATATTCGACTGGAATAACCCAACGCAGCTGAACCCCTCGATTACTCCATCAACAGTAAATGGCGGGTCGGTTAATGTAATGGGCAAGACCTTTACTAAAGATCTTATTCAGATCAGCTTCCAGTATCCGCAAGGTGTTGGTGGAGGCGCATACATCGAGACACAGGTGAATGCATACACGGGAGAGACAAAATATGCATTGATTGTAACCAAGGGCGGTCAGATGGTAGTAACCGCCACAGGCGGTGCCACTCTAAACTCCATTACATGGGATGAATACAGTGACCGTTACGACCTCGTAGTGGAACCAGGACAGCCCGGTACTATTGAGTCCCGTAGCTGGCAGGCAGGCACAAGTGGTGTCAGCTCTGTTATTTTTTCTAACAGAGGTGAGCGTTCCAACTTCTATACGCTCACCATCAGCTATACAGCCCCTTCTGACATCCTGACCGCAACTCCGAGCATCGCAAACGGCAGCACGGTGACGTCGTTCAAGACCTTGAGCCTGTACTTCAACTCCAACATGAGCATACAGGATGCCTCCGGCATACGCTTCTCGGGCAACGGATACAACAAGACGATGGCTACAACCGTCTCCGGCAGCACCGTCACCCTCTCGCTCGACGAGGCCGTGACAGCCGACGGTGACTATACCGTCACCGTCCCGGCACGCAGCTTCAGGAACACCTCCGGCTATTACAATGCCGCGATGACATTCAACATCAAGGTGTACCAGACACGCACCACGTTCAACCCCGTAGGCATCACGCCCGAGGAGGGTGAGTACAAGGAGCTGCCGCAGACCATCAGCCTTAAGTTCGACAACGACGCCCTTATTGAGGACGCAGGTCCGTTCGTCATGAAGAAGGACGGCACGGCGAAGTATACCGTCAGCCTGTCGAAGGACGACAATGACCCTACGGTGATCCTTGTGAAGAACTCCCACGGAGCCATTACCGACAATGGCGTGTGGACGATAGATATTCCTGAGAAGGCCATCCACAACCCGTTCCTCGGCATCGAGGCGGAGGACCGCTGGAACGCTGCGCGGACAATCACCTATACGGTGAATGCCGATGCAAAGCCGGAGGACTCCGAGACGATGAAGCTCGCCAAGGAGCTGCTCGGGAAGTCGGGCGTGGGCTATCCGGCAGCCAACAGCACCTCACGCATAGAGCTGCAGGCTCTCGTTGACGCTACGGAGACACCGTCGGACGAGGCACTGGCTGCCGCAATAGAGGCATTCTATGCCGAGACTGCCGTACAGCTGCCTGAGACCGGCAAGTGGTATACCGTGGCGAGCGTGAACAGCACTGGCAACCGCCTGTACCTGAGGTACGCCGACGGCGCAGTCACGCTGACGTCAGACGCGAGCGGCGCGGCTCCTTTCAAGGCTACGACGACTGGCGAGCAGACAGTCTTGGAGACCGCCGACGGCAAGTTCCTGCACGTGCTGACAGCATCGGACTCATACGTGGGAACGTCAGCGAAGAACATCACCGAGACACAGACGTACATCAACAACCTGACATTCTCGAAGCTCAGCGTAGAGGGCGTGGCAGGCAAGGACCTCCTCGGAATGATGAAGATGTACGGAGCGCTGGGTACGGAGAGCAGCTCGGGCAATTCAGCCAGCGCTTACGCCCTGGTAAACCAGAGCAACGGCTCAATAGCCACCAACGCGACAAACAACACACTGTACTTCGCAAGTGGTCTCACAAGTGCATTTGAGTTCACGGAGACAACCAATGACAAGGTTACACCTACCGTAACTCTCAGTGACGCGACAATTGTAAGGCAGCCGTCAACGCTGACCCTTACCGTGGATAATGTAGGCAAAGTTGCATTGAAAGACGCATCAAAGGCATATCTCGCACAGAATGGTGAGAAGGTCGCTGATGTTGCTTTGACGGCTGTCGAGGGTAGTGACAACAGCTTCACCTTTACAGTTGAAGGGCTTACCGATGGAATCTATGATTTGATGCTGCCTTCGGGCACTTTTGACTATAGTCAGAGTGGCAAGACAGTCAACGACACTGACCTGCGTGTAAGCTTCGAGGTAAAGGATGGCGGCTCGACTACAGAGAACTTCAATTATAATTATGGTATCTACTCATATATGATTGGCGGTGAAATCAGCGCACGTACTGTGAAGAGTGAAGCAGTTAATGACTTTATCATTTTCTCACAGGTTGGTAGTCCATTCACCGGTATGATTCCAGATGAGACCAAGACTGTAAGAGTATCTACATACTATTCTAATCAGACAATAGCAACAGGACATCTTGAGGTTTATCCGGAACTGACACAGGTAGGTTATCAGGAAGTTCAGGCAATGAAACTTGTACTTGACCAGCCAGTAAAGAAAAGCGACTTCGGTGTAAATGTACAATATTGCTATGTGATAGAGAAAGGTACTTACGGTGATAATAATTTCGCTAAATGGCTTGCTGATCATAACAGTATAGATCCTTCACAGTGTCACGTAAATCCTATTCGTGTTATTATCTTCTATGTTGACGACAATGCCTCTGGCATACAGGAAGTCAATGTAAACGATTCTGAGAAGGAAGTAATCTTTGACCTCTCTGGTCGTCGCCTTACTCAGGTGACACAGCCAGGTATCTATATCGTAAATGGTAAGAAGAGGGTCATTAAGTAATACTTTTTGCGTTAATCAGAAATTAACGGCACAGAGAGATTAATGATACAGCGAAATTAATGAAATAGTGCAAAAAAGCCAGTTTCCATCGATAAGAAACTGGCTTTTTTATATCTCTGTTTTTATCTCTATTTGATTAAATCCTTAACAATCTCTCCTCCAACAACAAGACCCGCCGCGGCAGGAACAAATGCATTGCTGGCAGGAATAGTACGCCGCGGCTTTGTCTCTCCCAATCCGTCAATGTCTTCTTTGCTATCTTTATCTGTAATTTCTTGTGGTTTTATAGGTTTTTCTGTACTGTATACCACCTTTAATGCTGGAATGTCAGCTTTCCTTAGTTTTTTCCGCATTATCTTAGCCAAAGGATCCATCTCAGTGTTGAAGATATCAGTAACATGAAAAGCTGTGGCATCCATCTTGTTAGCTGCTCCCATGCATGAGATGAGAGGAGTTCCAACCTTGTGGCACTGTATTGCAATATCGATTTTAGCCGTCACGGTGTCAATGCAGTCGGCCACATAATCATATTTGCTGAAGTCAAAGAAGTTTGCGTTATCAGGAAGATAGAAAGTCTTAAATACTTTTACCTCACATTCTGGATTTATGTCAAGAATACGTTGTCTTGCCACGTCAACCTTATACTTGCCAATGGTGGAATGCAGCGCCACTATCTGTCTATTGAGGTTGGAAACGCATATTTTATCATTGTCAATGATGTCTATTGCCCCGATACCGCTTCGCGCCAGTACTTCCACGACATATCCGCCGACACCGCCGACACCGAATACCGCCACGTGTGACCGGCTCAGTTTATCCAATGCCAGCTTGCCAAGTAGTAGTTCTGTTCTGGAGAATTGCTCTTCCATTATGTCTCTACAATAGTGTTGCGTCGGTATCTTCTGTCAATTCAGGAGTCAGTGTGCTCTCTTCAACAATAGTTGTCTCTGGTACCAGTAGTCCATCCTGCATCTTGATGGTACGGTCTGTGATAGCAGCCAATGACTCATCATGTGTTACAATAACAAATGTTTGTCCGAACTTGTCACGTAAGTCAAAGAACAACTGATGCAGCTCTTGTTTGTTTTGTGAGTCCAAAGAGCCTGATGGCTCGTCAGCTAATATCACCGAGGGATTGTTGACAAGTGCCCTTGCCACGGCAACCCTTTGCTTCTCACCTCCAGACAGCTCATTAGGTTTGTGTGTGGCACGTCCTTCCAATCCCATGAATCTCAGCAACTCCTCAGCCCTTTTTCGTGCCTGGTGGTGGTTTAACCCTGCAATAAAGGCAGGAATCATAATGTTTTCGATAGCGGTAAACTCTGGGAGTAGTTGATGGAACTGAAATACAAATCCCAGCTGATGGTTACGGAAGTCGCTTATCTTTTTTCCAGAGAGCTTTGTCACGTCATTGCCACCAATAATTACAGATCCGTTGTCAGGCTTGTCAAGTGTGCCAATGATCTGCAACAGTGTGGTCTTTCCTGCTCCACTTGGTCCTACGATGCTTACAATCTCTCCTTTGTTGATATGTAAGTCTATTCCTTTCAGTACCTTCAGTGAGCCGAAGCTTTTCGTAATGTTGTTTATTTGAATCATAAAGGGGTATAACTTTTATATTTTATGAATACTTGCCTTGTTTCCTAAGCCATTGCAAGAACAAGTCGTATGCCGACTGTTCCTCCTGATGCTGTGGTTGAGCGAATGTCATGGAATCCATAGAGTCACCAAACTGCTCTGGGAATACAATCATTAATGTCTTTCCTGAGAAGTAGCGGTTAACCTCATCAGGAAGCCTTTCCAATGCATTCTTATATGAGACGGTGCCTTTGCGTGCGGTGACAATCACAAACATGTGGTCTTCGCGTATGCCGGCTGCCAGTTCCGGCAACTCGTTCCAGTGCCCCATAAAAGTATATTCAGCCCGCACATTCGGGTGTCTGTTTTGTATGTACTCTTTAATAAGATTTAAGCTCTCTTGTCTGCCATGGAACTGTATGCGGCACTCAAGATTGCCAGCCATTCGTGCCAATCTCTCTAACCATCTGTAGAATCCCGTTTCAAACTCTGCCCTTGACGGAACAGCTACTTGAATGCGTCGGATAGTATTCAGCGGTTGCATGATTCTTGCAATCATAATCTGGCTGTTCAAACCATTGTACAGGCTTTGCGTAAACTGTCCCCAGAATTTCGTAGAGATCTCCTTGTGGAAGTGCAGACCCATAATAATTTCTGACGCCTGAAACTCCTTGAATGCATGTTTTATGCCGTTTGCTATATTCGCCGCTATACGTACTTGTGACTGCATCGGCACGTCAGTGGCACTGGCGATATTCTGTAAATGCTCGAGGAGCCTCTTTCCTGCTTCCTGATTTTTGGTGACGTTCTTGTCATCATAGACAACGTTTAGAGCCACTAATCCCCTGTTTAGCCGTTTGTTACGCATCATCATAGCCATAGAGAGCAGATTGTCGGCATATTCAGGATATTTTACAGGAATCAGTATTTTCTCATCATCAACCTTCTGGCTAAGCTCTTGTGAGTCATCTTTCTCATGCAAGCGTATCGTCTTTGCAGCCTGTTCTGTTACTATAGTAGAAATGATACATGTAAAGAGAATCATTATAATCACCCCATTGAGAACCTCATCATTGAAGAGATATTGTCCTTGTGAGATTTCCAGTCTTCTGCCTACCATGACAATAGCGATTGCTCCCGCGGCGTGTGCTGATGTCAGTCCGAACATCATGTTCTGCCATGATATTGGCATACGGAATATTAGTCCTGAGATATATGCCGCAACAGCTTTTCCCAATGTGCCGAAAATGACGATAAGGAATACAACCATCAGTATATTACCCCCATGGAAGAGCAGTCTGACGTTGATCAGCATTCCCACTCCGATAAGGAAATATGGAATAAAGATAGCATTACCAGTGAACTCAATGCGGTTCATCAACGGTGACAATGCCGGTATGTATCGGTTCATGATCACACCAGCGAAGAACGCTCCGAAAATACCTTCCATCCCAATCCAGTCTGACAGAGCCGCACTGAGGAACATTACAGCCATAACGAAGATAAACTGCATGACAGCGTCAGAATACCTTCTCAGAAACCATCTTGTCAGGCGTGGCACCAACAAAAGCATTCCACCACAGAACAGGGCAAGTCTGATTATAAACCAAATCCAGAATAATACTCCTCCGGATCCATGGAATGCATTGCTGATAGCCGCTACTCCCACCAGTGACAGGAACAGAGCCCCCATTGTGGCTCCTACGCTCAATGTGGAGCTGATATGTCTTTGTAGTCCATACCTTCCTACGATAGGATATGCGATAAGTGTGTTTGATGCCATCAAACATCCTAACAACAGTGCCGCAGGCAAAGAGTATTTCAGTATGCTTATTCCCATGACGCATGTCATTGTAAATGGCACGGCAAATGTCAGAAGTCCGAAAATGGCAACCCGGCTTATGTTCTTTTTGAAGCCCTCCATGTCCATCTCCAGGCCAGCGAGGAACATGATGTAGTATAAACCAACCTTTCCAAACAGCTCAAAAGAAGCGTCTCTTTGCAGAATATTGAAGCCATATTCTCCTACGAAGACACCAGCGATAACCATTCCGATGATATGAGGAATGCGCAATCGTCCCATGATGATAGGTGCAAAAAGTATCATCAGTAGTACCACGAAAAAAATCAGCGTGGGGTCTGTGATGGGAAAATACTGTGATAAATTCAGCATAAATATTGGATATGATGACATTTTGTACTGCAAAGGAACAAAAAAAATATCAAATATGAGTCCATTCGCTTGAAAATGTGTACTTTTGCAGTGTAAAATATTAGATAATCATCCGTGTTTGTAGAAAAATTAGCAAAAGAATAAGATTATGAAAGTGGCTATTGTTGGTGCAAGCGGGGCAGTAGGACAAGAGTTCCTGCGTATTCTTGCACAGAGAGATTTCCCCATTGATGAACTGGTGTTGTTTGGTTCTGAGCGTTCCGCAGGTAAGAAATACACCTTTAAGGGCAAGGATTATGAGGTTAAGCTGTTACAGCATAATGATGATTTCAAGGATATTGATGTGGCCTTTGTCAGTGCTGGCGGTGGCACCTCAAAAGATTTTGCCGAGACCATTACCAAATACGGTGCTGTGATGATCGACAATTCAAGTGCTTTCCGTATGGATAAGGATGTGCCATTGGTGGTTCCTGAGGTTAACGCAAAAGATGCTCTTGACCGTCCGCGCGGCATTATTGCCAATCCGAACTGTACGACTATAATGATGGTTGTTGTATTGAAGCCAATAGAAAACCTGTCACATATCCGTTGTGTACATGTCTCTTCCTATCAGAGTGCCAGTGGTGCCGGTGCTGTTGCCATGGCAGAGCTTCAGCAGCAATACAAAGAGCTTGTAGAGACCGGTGAGGCAAAGACAATCAGCAAGTTCCCTCATCAGCTTGCCTATAACGTCATTCCGCAAATAGACGTGATGACAGAGAACGACTACACAAAAGAGGAAATGAAGATGTTTAATGAGACTCAGAAGATAATGCATTCTGACGTTAGGACAAGTGCTACGTGTGTGCGTGTAAGTTCTCTTCGTTCCCATTCTGAGTCTGTATGGATAGAGACAGAGCGCCCTCTGACGGTAGAAGAGGTTCGCGAAGCCCTGTCTAAGGCTCCTGGTGTCACTTTGAAAGATGATCCGCAGAACTATATTTATCCAATGCCTTTGGAATCTGCGGGCAAGGATGATGTATATGTAGGTCGTGTGCGTCAGGATATAGCCAACGATAATGGCATAACCCTGTGGCTTACCGGTGATCAGATTCGTAAGGGTGCCGCTTTGAATGCTGTTCAGATTGCTGAATACCTTTATAAGGTAGGCAACATAAAATAACAGAGATATATGAGACGGTCTCTTTTTCCAATTCTGTTTCTGAGCTTTTTCCTCATATCAACGGCAAAGGCGCAGGAAGCAGAGATAAATCTGTCGTTTGACGACAGAATCCCCACTTGTGACGGGGAGTATGATAAAACATTGTCTATAAGGTTGGATAAAGAGACTGTTATGTTTGAAGGGCGTGTGTACCATCTTGGCGCACACGTTTTTCTTCTAAGCAGTCAGCTGTCTGACGAGCAGTGTTCCCATTCACCTTATTTATATAATCGTTTTGAAGATGTCGTGGCACACCTGTCAGATGGCACTCATGATGATCCCATGCATGTTCTCATTGCACCAGGCGTGTATTGGGTGGATAACCCAGATGACCCTACGGTCCGCACAGGTGGCGACGGTAATCCGCCAATAGGACAGACTGTGCATTGTGATTATCTGCGACTGACAGGTCTTACATCCGATGCCACTCATGTGGTATTGGCATCACAACGCGGACAGACACAGGGTGCGGATGGTAATTTCACCATGTTTGATTTCTATGGTGATGACTTGCTTGTAGAGAATCTTACCATGGGTAACTATTGTAATGTAGACCTTGAATATCCACTTTGCCCATCTCTTTCGAGAAAACGAAAGTCGGATGCCATCACACAGGCTCAGGTCGCTTTTGCCCATGGGAAAAATGTTCAGGCGCGGAATTGCCGTTTTGTCAGCAGGTTAAACCTTTGTCCATTGACAGAAGCAGACGGAGCACGTTACGAGCGGTGCCATTTTGAAAGTACCGATGATGCACTAAACGGTAGCGGTCTGTATGTGTCATGCGACTTCGATTTTTATTCTTCCAAACCATTTTGGACAACGGGTAAGGGTGGGGCAGTCTTTAAACAGTGTACTTTCCGCATTCTTCATGATGGAGGAGAACAGTACTTTTGTAAGCATCCTGGTACGGTAACTTTGTCAGATTGTTCTTTCTTTGGACCAGATAACGTTACTATAGACTGGTGTCCTGATGCTCCACAATGGCTTAGATGCTTCCAGCAGAATGTCACACTTAATGGACATCCATATGTTATAGGCTCTGGTGATTTTCAAGGCTATGCTGAAGTCCCACACTTGTTACTTGACAAGAATAAAGCCATCATACAGACGACATTGTCTAAGAGTCTGTTGCTGACAGCTTCCTATTGGGCTTATAACCATCCGGCTTTGCTCATTCCTCTTTCTTGGAGCGTTGTGGGAACAGACGAGCAGATTGTAAGGTTGGAGCCTGTGGGAAAAGACAGGTGTAGGGTGATACCAGTCTCTCGTAGTGCAGAGCCCCAGACTGTTTATGTGGTTGCCCATGCCGTCAATGGCAGTGAGGCAGCTTGTGAGGTGGTGGTGCTCCCTTCAGAACTTCCAGTCCCAGCATTTAAGAAGAATCCCCGCATCCGTATCGAAGGCGGAGTGGCTATTGTTGATTATGTTTTGGATCTGCAAGGCTATGCCGACGAGTCTGATATAAAATGGTATAGGAAATCTCCTGAAGAAGAAACTCTTTTGGAGTTGGTAGCGGTCAGTCAGCCAGGCTGTCCAGAGAAAACCTACCGGCTGACCCCTGCAGATGCCGGTAAGGTACTTGTTGTCATCATACGTCCGAAACATTCGCGCTCTGGCTATGGAACAGACGTAAAGTGCTCGTTAAAGCATCCAGTGCCAACAGCGTCAGTAGAGAACCCTTCAGTTCTGACGACCGACTTTCGTCAACTGCCATGTGCGTTCCAGCCGGAGACAAAGGCAGGCAGCTGGACAGTAGACGGATTCAAACCTGCAGACACCGCAAGCTATCCGTGGCAGATCACAGTGGGAGAGTCATATTGGAGATACGGCACGGGTAATAACGGATGTAAGGGATACGGACTCTTGCAAACCCGTCAAGGGGCACGTCTGCTTTATACTCCGACAGGGAGTAGTTATGGGGATATGCGTCTGGAGCTCCTTGTGGATCCTTGCAAGACAGCAGGTCAAGGTTTTTCCTCAGCGACAGGACAGTATATGGATATCTATCTGAAGTTTGATACTAAGACCTTGACTGGTTATGCCCTTCGTATAATCCGCACAGTCAAGCATTCAAATGCAGTGGACTTTATGCTAATGAAGTATCAGGATGGAATTGCCACTCCAATCACCGACCCCATAACAAGTACATGTTATCGTACGAACTGTGTTATTCGGTTGGAAATCAAAGAAAATGTCTTTACTGCTACTGCGGAGACTACAACACCCCAGCCTGAAACAGGGCTTGCAAAGACTGTTTTCTTGCAGGCTGTAGTGGAACCCAATATCTTTGGTGGCTTTGGCATACAACATACAGGAACGACAGGTGAGGGTACAACCATGCTTCACAGGCTCAGTGTGGAGTGGTAAGGTTCGTTGAAGAATTTACGTATTTCGTTGATTGTTTTTGTTAGTTTCTATATTTGACAATACCTTTGTGTCAAAGATATAATAAAAGGAATATAAACAAAAACAACAATGCTTTATGAGAAACGTTTTTAGGATATTATTGATGGTGGCAGCAATAGCTGTAACAGCGGCTTGCTCTACAGACGATGACAGTTTGACAGAGAACTACTTTGGTAATAATGAGCAAAACAACAGCCAGAGTTCTACGGAGCAGACTGTTAACAATGCAGATTTGGGTGAGTTGACAAAATTTGACATAGCAATAGATAAGACAGCCCTTTCTGAATCAGAGACCATCCCCTCCGATGATGAGGATTACATTGAGAACAACGACTTCGGCTCAACCATTAAGATTACTTACAACGGAACCTCTGCTACGGTAGACGGCTCTGTCAGTGGTGTGGAGGTAACTGTGACAGGTGCGGATGTCGTTGTCAATTCCACGGTAAAAGGTGTCAACTATATCCTTACGGGAACGACCTCAGATGGAATGTTCAAAATCTATAGTGAGAAAAAGTTCCAGCTTACACTCAATGGCGTATCCATTGCCAATAGCGACGGACCGGCTATCAATTCCCAGAGCGGTAAACGGGCATACGTGGTTCTCACCGATGGTACGGAAAACAGCTTGTCTGACGGCTCCACATACGCAGATGCTGGTGATGAAGACCAGAAAGGTACGTTCTTCAGTGAGGGAGAGTTGCTGTTTAGTGGCAAAGGCTCCTTGTCGGTGTCTGGAAACACCAAGGCTGGTATAGCTTCTGACGATTATGTGTTGTTTCGCCCTGGAAACAATATTTATGTTAAGGCCACCTCTGGTAATGGCATAAAGGCAAACGATGGTGTGGTAATCAAAGGTGGAGTCATCAATGTCGAAGTCTCTGGAACGGCAAAGAAAGGAATCTCATGTGACGGTTTCGTCGCTATCTCAGGTGGTAGGACAACGCTCATAACGACTGGTAATGGAGAATACGACTCTTCTGAGATGGATGTCAACGGCTCTTCCGGTCTGAAGGCAGACTCAACTATTACCATAAGTGGCGGCACATTGCTTTGCAAGAGCACCGGTACTGGAGGAAAAGGTATCAGTTGCGACCAAGACATTGTTATTAATGATGGTGTCGTGAAGGTTATTACAACCGGTAAGACATATACATACGGAAATGTTGACTCAAAGCCGAAGGGTATAAAGTCAGATGGAAACCTCACGATAAAAGGTGGCTCTATTACTGTACGGGCGACAGGCGACAGTGGGTCTGAGGGCATAGAGAGTAAGTCGGTTCTGACTATCGAAGGCGGATCGACGGAAGTATATTCTTATGATGATGCCATTAACTCAGCCAGTCACATGTATATTAAAGGTGGCTATATCTTTGCCTATGCAACCAATAATGACGCAATCGATGCAAACGGGAACATGTATGTACAAGGTGGTACGACAGTAGCCTATGGTACGACGAGTCCGGAATGTGGTATTGACGCTAATGAGGAAGGAGGCTACAGCGTAATAGTCACAGGAGGAACACTTATTGCCATGGGAGGTGGAACGTCTTATCCTTCGAATCAGTCTACTCAACCGAGTCTGGTATATGGCGGCATAATAGGCAACGGCACGACATTGGCATTATATAACGGTACAACAAACATACTGACAGCCACCTCGCAAAGAGCATATAATGGTACTGCTTGTGTCCTCATAACATCACCACAGCTTGTCAAGGGCGGCAGTTACACGCTTTATAGCGGTGCGACAGCAACAGGAACAGACTGGTATGGGCTTATTACTGGAGGTTCTGTCAGCAATGCCGGCAATGAAGCAGGATCGGTATCCTCACTCGCCAGTCCATACTCTTCCATAGGCTCCTCTGTCGGAGGTATGGGAGGAGGACAGCTTGGCGGAGGAAACGGCGGGGGAGGCGGCAGACGCTTCTGACTGGCATGCGGGAGTCTGATAAAACATTGTCTATGTGTCTGTGGCGACAGACTCCCGCAATACACAATAAAATAATTATAATATCGTTTACAAAGAAATAATAAAAGCTTATGGTGAGATTTTTACGCAGTCAAAAAGAAAACCTTATCTATGCCGGACTTTTCCTACTGTTGTTTGTTACACCAGTATTGAATATGTATGTCCGTATGGCAGGCGATGAACATTTTGTCTTAGACTGGGATGAGATTTTCGATGTGTGGAAGATCTTCCTTGTTTATCTCGGCGTCTTCCTGATACACAATTTCTTCATAGCACCACTACTGATATATAAGCATAAGAAAGCATTGTATTTCGTGATTATAGCGGTGCTTATGACGGTCTTCACAGTCTACCAATGTACTTCCCGACCGAAGCCTGGCGGTCATCATGGACCTCATGGCGGACCGCGGCATGAAATGTTTGAGAAGCATCACGGTCCCCAAGAGCCTCCGTTTGACCATCATCCGTCAAAAGAGCACCGTCATCCTGGTAAGGGACACCATCATCCGCCGTTGTTTATCGGACAGGCAGATGTCATCGGTGTGATTGTTATGTTCCTGCTGTTAGGAATGAATCTGGCGATAAAGCTTTATCTGAAGAACGAACGCGACCGTAAGCAGATGCAGCAATTACAAACAGAGAACCTTGAGCATCAGCTGGAGTATCTGAAATATCAGATTAATCCTCATTTCTTCATGAACACACTGAATAATATCCATGCTTTGGTGGATATTAATCCCGAACAGGCAAAAACATCCATAGTGGTGTTGTCGAAGATGATGCGTTATATCCTTTATGAGGGCAATAATGAGTTGATTCCTTTGCAGCGTGAGATAGCGTTTATCAACAACTATATATCTTTGATGCGTATGCGATATACTGAGAAGGTGCGTATTAATATCGACATGCCTCAGTTTGTCACTACAGGAGAGGTGCCGCCTCTGTTGCTTATCACGTTTGTTGAGAATGCCTTCAAACATGGTATCAGCTATCAGCAGGAGTCATTCATAGATATCCACATAATGACCACCGACGATCAGATAATTTTCCTATGCAGGAACTCCAAGGCACAGGAGCCAAACAAAGAAAAGGGTGGAGTCGGTCTTGCCAATGTGCGTAAGCGTCTGGACTTGTTGTATAATGACAGATATACACTGAAGTATAATGACCAGCCTGACTCCCGTCCGTGGCGGGAGTCAGATAAAACATTGTCTAAGAGTCTGTCGCCACAGACGACAGACACATACGAGGTTGATCTACGAATACCACTGAAGAGGTGAGAATTGAAAGTTGAAAGTTATAAGATATGATAAGAACACTTGCCATTGACGATGAGCCGTTGGCTCTCCAACAGCTGTCGTCCTACATTAAGAAAATTCCCTTCCTGGAGCTTGTAGCAGAGTGCCAAAGTGCCTTTGACGCAAAGAAAATCATGGATGAGGAGGTCATTGACGCGATCTTTATTGATATTAATATGCCAGACCTTACAGGAATGGATTTCGTGAGGTCGCTGGCGGTACCTCCGATAGTAGTCTTCACCACAGCTTATAGTGACTATGCCGTTGATGGTTATAAGGTTGATGCGGTTGACTATCTGTTAAAACCGTTTGGACTTGATGAGTTCCAACGGGCAGCCAACAAAGTAAAACGTCAGTATGAGCTGCTTAGACAGGAACAAGCGGAAATCTCGACAGTTGACGATGACGACTCTTTGTTCCTGAAGACAGAACACAAAGTGGTACGTGTCAAAGTGGAGGACATCCGTTATATTGAGGGAATGAGCGAATATCTTAAGATTCATCTTCAAGATCAGCCTAAGCCAATAATAGTGCTGTTGAGTATGAAAAAGATAGAGGAACGTCTTCCGGCAAAGACTTTTATGCGGGTTCATCGCTCTTATATCATCAACCTAAGAAAGATTCAGGAGGTTAACAAAAACAGGGTTATTCTCGATTCGGAAACCTATATTCCTATTGGTGACCTCTACAGGGAGCAGCTTAACAAATACATCGAGAGTAAGTTCCTCGGGAAATGAAGAATGAAGAATTTTCTTCATTCTTCATTTAACTTTAGTGTCCCCAGCCGCCACCTGAGCTGTATTGTGTCGCTGTCACCGACTTGGATGATGAGCCGAGAGACAGAGTGTAGGAGCTTCCCTTTGTCATTCCCGGTGCAGTCACAATGATACTTCCAGACGACGAGTAGCTGTATGGCAACGTAAAGGTTGCAAGAGTCGTAGAACCGCTCTTCAATGTCGCCGTTGTATTTGCAGTGACCGTACCCGATGAGGTGCCATAGCATTGTGTCGATGCACTGGTGGTAGGATGTGAGTTGTTGCCGCCGATGCCGAACAGACAACCTCCTGTGAAGAATACCGTCTTTCCACCTTCCTCATTGGCATCGATACCACATTCAGGTGACTTTGTGCCGTATGCGACCACAGTGCCGCCCGACAGCTTTATGTTTCCATTGGCATCAAGACCGTCACCGCCTTTGTTGCCGCCGCCCATGCCTCCCCAGCCTCCGCCGGAACCGGAGCTGGCGTTAGCACCACTGGAATATGCCAGGATTGTACCACCGCTAATAGTCATGTCAGACGAGCAGTTTATGGCATCGTCAGCACCTGAGATGCCGGTTACGGTACCTCCGCTGATGGTCAGAGTGGTCTTACTTTCAATTCCTTCATGATAATAGGACTCTGCAGTCACGGTGCCATCGCTTATTGTCATGGCTCCGGCGCTCTTTATACCTTTTGGTGATGCAGTGATATAGCTGCTGTAGGAGTATTTAGAACCTTTACTGGTCGCATTGACAGTGCCGCCACTGATGTTGAGCGTGCCGTCTGACTTAATACACTTGCCACCTGTGCCCGTTGACTCCAGGGTTATCGTACCGCCACTGATAGACATGTTTGCGTCACTCTTAAGTCCACCGCTGCCTTTGGCGTCGCTGTCAGTGGCATCGTATGCTCCGTTGCCACTTGTTGTTACAGTTATATTACCTCCGGTAATACTCATGTCACCACTGAATCCATCGTCTTTGTCACTCTTGATACCCTTTGCGGCGGCACCACTCATGGTGACATTAATCGTACCGCCATTGATGGCGACGACACCAGCCTTTACACCTTTGGCGGTACAGAAGTACTTGGCGTTGGTGGTGTTGCTGCTCTTAGTGGCTCCGCTGTTAGTGATGGTGAGTGTGCCAGTGCTTTCAGCCGTTGTGGTGAATGTGTTTGTGACACCTATACCACGTCCTGCCGCACCAGTTACGTCTATGGTGATGTCACCCCCGCTTTGCGTGAAGTTGCCGTCAGCCTTAAAACCGGCTGTATACGACGGATTGGTGGTGTCGGTAAGGTCGATGTCGCCATTGGCGCTCAGGGTGAATGTGCCCGCACTTACTATTATGTCACCTGCACTTTTGACGCATTTGCCTGCCGTGGCAGTAGAGGGAACGTTGACATTGAGAGTGCCTCCCTCGAAGTACATGTTGCCAGTGTCCTCGCCTTCATGGTCGGTGGTGACACCCGTCGTGGCGGTACCTCCGAGGTCACACTGAATTCCGTCGTCGCCAACACCGCTGATAGTCACTGTGCCGCTTTTCATCTGGAAGTATTCCTCACAGCTAATGCCGTCACTGACAGCACCCGTGATGTTCAGTGTCAGGTTCTTAACCGATACATAATCCCCACTCTTTATTGCGTGCTTGGTGTTACCAACGACATTCAGTACACCGTTGCCTTGAAGTTGCAGTTGTCCTTTACTGTATACGCAAGCCTTCTGAGAGCCATTGGGACAGTCGGTAAGCGTGTTAGTCGTGTTCTTTTTGGCGCTTAACTGTATGCGCTTGCTGTTGGTGATATTGATAGCCGCGCCACTTGGATTGGTGATATCCACACCTGCCAACGATACGGTACATTTGAAACTTCCAGATAAGGCGAACTCACCATCGCTTGTCTCACCCGACAGGATATAAGTAATCTCTGCGCTGTCAACAAGTTCTGTGTTGCTTTGCGCAATGCTTACGTGTGCTCCCGTTACAGTAGCATCTACATATTTTGCCACATTCCCTGCAATCGTTACTTTTGCCGAAGTGCCACTATAGGTGATGTTTACAGCGTTATCGGTGACTTCGGTATCATCCACGGTTATCTGAGTAATGTCACTTGTGTAAAATTCCTTACCCATGATAGTTACCGTTGTTCCATTATATATCATCTCACCTGCTTGTGATGCGGGAATGAGATATGTCACGTCACCGATAGTTACGTTCATTGTCTGTGCAGTTGCCGTGAGACAGGCAACTAATGTGAAAATCCATGCTGTTATCCTTTTCATCTTACTGCTATTTTAGTGGTTTTCCCATTTTGCTTTACTATATATACTCCACCTTGGAGTTTATCTTTTAGAGTCTCAATATTGGAAAACTTTCCAACATACATTCCCGAAGCAGAGTAAACCTCTACTTCTACGTCATTTGTTGCCGTCAGCTCACTGATGGCTGTTGTCTCAGCTGTTGTGCTGAAGAACATTGAACTCAGTTCCGAGAGCGTAAAGGTAGCGGACTCGCTGCCATTTACAACTGTAGCCTCATCACCATTGAAGGTAATGGTCGCTCCCATAGCGGTAACAGATTGTTTTGTTCCGTCACCTTTCTGGAAGACAAGATACGTATAGTTATCATCAGCCATAACCTGATAACATCCGGCAATTAGTAATAATATAACTAAGATCTTTCTCATAATGCTTAATACTTAAATTTTACCAGTGCAAAGATAAGTGAAAAATAGTATATTTACAATGTTTTTTCAGCGAAAAGCCTCATATTTTCAACGAATGAGCTAATACATTTGTTGAATCTTGCTTGGTTGTATCTTAAAAGAAGTTTTCTTATACAGATTCTTCACTTTCCAAGGAGAGCCAGTATGGCTTTTGCATCCTCATCCCCTTCAGCGGCTTCTTTCCGTATCTTAGTAAGAATCTGGCTGCCCCCCTTTTCGTTTTTCACTGCTTTGGAGAGCCATGACTTAGCTTTCTTCTTATCAGTTGTCACGCCTTTGCCTTTCATGTAGGCCTTTCCCAGGTGGTATTGTGCGTCAGCATTTCCGTTGTTGGCGGCTTTCGTGAACCATGCTACGGCTTTTTGCCGGTCTTGTGTAACGCCCTCACCGTTTTTATAGCTTTTGCCTACTTGATATTGTGCCTTGGCATATCCTTGTGTTGCTGATTTATAGTACCATTGGAATGCCAGCTTTTCATTTGTGTTTACCCCATGTCCTTTATCGTAGCAACGCCCCAGACGGTATTGTGCCTTTTCGTGTCCCTTTTCTGCGGCGGTTTTAAGCTTTGGTACAGCAGCAGTATATTTCTTGGCATCATAAAGAGCCTTACCTTCCTTGTAAAGTTTGTCGGCATTCTGAGCGCAGACAGCCATGCAGGTCATCAATGCAATAATGATGAATGATAGTTTTCTTTTCATGTTTTATATTAATATGTGATGAGAACAGATTTCTTGGTTATTGTTTTTGACGAAGGCGTTCCCTGTATCGTCAGACGGTCTGCAGGAATCTCACTTTCTGTACCGTTGTCGCATGCCCAGCTTTTCTTGACCGTGGCGGTAAAAGAGCCTCCGCTGACTATGATTCCCGTATCGCTTTTAACGGCTTTTGGCTTTGCCTCGTCATCCGATCCCGTAGTCTTTGCAATGAAAGTTCCACCACTTATCTCTATATTTTCATCGCATCTTACGCCCTTTCCTCCGTCGCCAGTGCTTGTCATTGTAAGCATGCCGCCACTCATGGTGAAGATGGAGTCACTTTTTATACAAGCGGCAGACTTGTAATCAATCACCCCTTCTACGGTTTCTTGTATGCAATTGCCAGTAGTAGTGATGGTGGTTGTTCCACCTGTGACGGTGGTGCGTCCCTCACATCGTATGCCTCGACCGCCATCGGAATAAACGTCGATGGTCAGAGTTCCTCCGTTAATGAACATACCGTCGTTAGCTTTTATACCATTGGTACCAGTCGTAGACGTTGTTACATTGATTATAACACCATCCTCAATAGTGATGTAGTCGTCACAAGCGATGGCATTCTTACAGTTACCATTGACAGTAAGAGTCCCTCCGCCAGAGAAGTAGGTCTGTCCTTCGCTGAAGAAGGTACCTTTTTCGTCAAAGCTTTGTTCGGTATAGCTGATACCGTCGGTTAATGTGTTCTCTGTACCGTCGGCACATACGAGATATAGCGATTTACTGCATTGATTATTGATTGCCGCACCGTCGGCATTAGTGATGCTGACACCATTGAGTACTATGGTATATTTCTTTGTCCGGTAAACAAGCAAGGAGCCATCGTCGGTAGAACCGCTGAGCACAAGAACCATTGTCCCTTCGGACTCTGTATCTGTAACAGTGACGTCGGCTCCGGATGTGGTGACGTATCCGTTCTTGTCGTTGGTCACTGTGACGCTGTTGCCATGGTAAGCAATAAATATTGAGTCATTGTCTGTCGTGCCACCATTGGTATCGTCGTCATCATCAGCAGCACTTACTAATGTATAGGCACTGAAATCCGTGTCATCATCCTCGCATGATATGGTGAGCGTAAGCATCGTTCCCATCAGGAACATGTATGTGATATTCTTTGCAAGCAAAGCGTACTGAAGAAACGATAACTTTGCAAGACGAAGCGTACTAAAGAAACGATTACTTTTCATATGTGTCATCAATTAAAATTTAAACTTGTATCCCAGTCCGATATAGTGCATGTCTGGATTGTAGTCGTCATCATCCAGATTCCTTATGTCCTGATAGCGGTAGAACACATCTAAAGAGTGTTGTTTGGAAAGACGGATGCCAGTCCCTATGGTATAGCGTACTTTCTCTATACCCCATGAGTTGTACAGTTCCATACTGGCATAAGGTGACAACAACGCATGCTTCTTGTCGTATTCTATCTGGAAACGGCTGCGCAGTTGGTTTTTCCCCTTTCCTTCTCGCACATAGCCTTCATCCAGTGTCATGGTCTGGTCGCTGAGCTTCAGCTTATAGCGTTCCGGTGTGCTCTCCGGACGGTAGTTGTATTGCCATCGTTCACGCAAGGAAAGCTTCAAACCGTTTTGGAATTTGTAGCTGCCAGTCAGTCCGGCATAAATGCGGTGCTTCATACTCCAGTAGCCTGGTCTCCATTTTATCTTGTCATTCCCTTTCGATGAAGTGTAGTTGACTATTTTCTCACGATTATTATAGTCCAACAGCTTATAGCCGGCATCAGCCTTCAGCCATTTTGTCAGCTTATACGATCCGCTTATGCCAATGCTCCAGCGGTCCATGGTCTTGAAGTTGTTGCGTGTGCGTAAGTCAGCCTCAAAGCCGATGCTCAGGTCTTTGCTGATTTTCTTCTCTGCCTCAGCACCTGCTATCAATCCTGCTTCGCTTTGGGCAGCCATAGGCAGGCTTATCACAGTCATGGCTGCAGCTATGATAAATATTCTATACATTCGCATATTCTGAGTTCCTGATTTTTATACTGTTTTCTATATCACCGGCACTCTCCCCGTCATAGCTGACGCGTATGATTGCCATGTCACGTAAGAAGTCTACAGCTCCTATCTTCACATCGATAACCTTGATACCCAGGCGTTGTTCCAGGTCGGCAATCAGCTCATCGCGTTTCTCTGGTTTGATAAGCTCTATACGGTCGTATTGTATAAGCTTTGTGGCATTATACTTTAATGTACGTTCAAAAATGATAATAGAGGCGATGACAATAAGGTCTATCACAAGAAGCTCTGGCAGCGGTGTGCCTACCATTTTACCGTTATCATCGACTCCCATAGAGGAAGCCATGGCGTGAACGACCGAGAGACAAACCACAACAAAAAGGTAGGTCATCTCGCGTACAGGCATCGTGTCGGTACGGTAGCGCATGATACTGAAGATTCCGAAAAGTCCGAGTCCCACACCCATGGTGGCTTTTCCACGATCCATGCCCATCATGAGGTACACAAGGAAGTATATGGCTACTGAGATGATAATAAAGGTGAAATAAAAGTCGCGTCGTTTGCTCTTCTTGAAATATAAGAACTGTACGATGCCCCAGTTTACTGATATACAGAGAACGAATCTCAATAGGGTTTCACCGAATCCGGCAGAAAAAAGATCTTGCATAATGTTGATATTTATATGTTGTTTACTAATTTATTTACTTCTATGAGCTTGAGTTTGAATCGGTTTACCTGTAAATGAGGATTTGTAAGCGCGGACCCCATACAGTATTTGCTGAATCCGTGGGGCTGTATGCGCAATTGACGCAGCATCTTCAATACAGGAGAATAAACCAACCCGTTGCGCTTTAGCTCTACGATGACCAGTTTGTCCATGTCTTTATCCATCCCATTCACTATATTATGGAAGCGCAGTGCTGAGTCGATCGTCAACCGTTCTGTCATACCTTTGTTGACTAAGGTTATCCGTGAGAACCGATTGCTTAACGTCGGCTGCAAGGTATCGACATCATAGCGCAGATGTCTGCTCAGGAACTGCCGTTTCTCCTTGTCCTGAAGGTTCATGTCATCAACCTCAATCCTTTTCTTCTTCGTACGTCCGTGGTTGTCTTTTGTCTTAACCTCCATGAACTGTTTGTTGGAACTGACGTATGTGCGGAAACGTATTTTCTGACGGTTGGCGTGTCCATACTGGTGATGGCGGTACATAACAAAGTCAGAAGTGTCAAAATATGTTGTTCCATATTCCGTGTTGCGCTCACCTCCAAGATCCTGTACATAGTACTCCTGCCAAGCCATTGCAAGGAGTTGGCTCAGCTTTTCAAGGTTGGTGACAAACTTCATATCGGTACGGTTCATCAGCCTGACCTCTGACATCTGCTCCAGTGATATGGGTGCAAATTTATTAAGTAATTCCGTAATCGCAATCATTGTCCTTGGCTTATCTTATGCAAAGGTAATGCAAATCGAACGCAATAAGGCTTGCTTAATTGCTGAGATGCAGCTTATCTTATGCAAAGGTACTCTATTTTGCAAAAAGAGACAAGATTTTTCAACGAAATTGCCTATATCGTCAGCGAATTATGAAGTTAGTAAGTTATAGCGTCCTCAATAAAAATAAAACAGATTTCATTTTGTATTATCTTCATTTTACATTATCTTTGCAGGGCAAAAAGACATAGAATTTATGAAAAGATTATTTTTTTTGTTATCAATACTTTTGGTAAGCATGTCCTTTGTTCCAGGAAAAGATAATGGAATAATGCGAAAAGAGACAGGAGGCATGTATGTCGTTAATACTACAAATTTGTGTCCAGACGTGACAGGATATCAGGGGGCGACTCCCTTGGAAGTATATATCCAGAAAGGAGCTGTAGTTAAGGTCGTAGCCTTGAGGAATCAGGAGACTCCCAAGTATTTCGCAAAGGTGAAAAAGGAGTTGTTTCCTTTGTTTGTGGGAATGAAAGCTTCGAAGACCACCAAGATGAAGGTTGACGGTGTTACAGGTGCCACCTTCTCATCTAATGCGGTCAAGGCTAACGTGAAGGCTGCCTTGGAGTATTATAAAAAACACAAGTAAGTAGGGGCTGTCTATGCGGTTATCGATGTGGTTGACAGCTTGTCTGCTGTTGCTTTCCATGCATGTCTATTCTCAGGAGCAATGTCAAAAAGCCTGCCGCCAAGGACGGCAGACTCCCGTCTGTGGCGGGAGTCTGATAAAACATTGTCAAAAAGCCTGCCGCCAAGGACGGCAGGCTTTCATGGTAAAAGAAGGTCTCTTTGATGAGTTAGATGAGAATTCACTTGGACTTGACAAGGCTCCGGGAGCGGAGACATTTGTGGTATTCACTCCGTCAGACACGACGAACCATTTTTGTAATGGGGTTGTCATCGCTGCCTTCAAGGATGTGCTTTATTGTATGTGGCAGACCTCTGCTACCGGAGAAGATACTCCCGACACATATGTGAGATACAGTAGGAGCTATGACGGAGGTAAAACGTGGGAACGTTCTGAAGTGTTGGCACTATGTCCAGATACAACAGTTTTCTATACTTCTGGAGGATGGATCGTGAGCGGTGATTCCTTGGTGGCTCTCATAAACTGTTGGAGGACCGATACTAAACCGTCTGGAGGCAGCGCATGGTATATGACAAGTGCAGACGGCATTCATTGGTCTAAAGGTCTGTCGCCACAGACGACAGACTCCCGTCTGCGGCGGGAGTCTGATAAAACATTGTCTAAAGGTCTGTCGCCACAGACGACAGACCTTCGTCCAGTGTTAATGGCTGACGGTTCGCCAATGAATGGCATCATAGAGCAAGATCCTTGCCGGTTGGCAGACGACAAGGGCTCCGCCACAGGCGGAACCCCTGATAAACATTGTCTAATAAGCCTGCCGCCGCAGACGGGCAGACTTGTCGGTGCCGCGCATTTTCAGCCTGGGCTGCACGTCTCGCCAATATATACTGATGATGCCATGGGCGTTAGTGGATGGAAGAAGGCGGAGATACCGCATTGTGATGACCTTTCAAACCCTCAGTCGCGTGAGTTGGAGCCAAGTCTGTTTGTTAAGTCTGATAGTACGATAGTAATGGTGTTTCGTGATCAGAACAGTTCTTTTCGCAAACTGGCGTCAATGAGTTATGACAGGGGAGAGACGTGGACTGAGATTCAGCTTACTGATATGCCTGACTCTCGCTCGAAGCAATGTGCGGGAAACTTACCTGATGGCACAGCTTTTTTAGTCGGCAATCCAGTAACAAATAAAAGCCGGCAGATTCTTGCATTAACCCTTAGTGCTGACGGGAATATGTTTGATAGGGCTTTCCTCTTGCGTGGTAAGGACGAGCTTGCACCCAGACGTTATGAGGGCAAAGCAAAGACAATAGGATATAATTATCCTAAAGCAATGGTGTATAATGGATTTCTGTATGTGGGGTATTCGGAAAATAAGGAGAAGGTGTGCGTGACAAGAATAAAAGTGTCGACACTTGGAATCGAACCAAGGACCCCCACCATGTCAAGGTGATACTCTAACCAGCTGAGTCTGTCGTCTGTGGCGTCAGACTCATAGACAATGTTTTATCAGACTCCCGCCGCAGACGGGAGTCTGATGCCGACTCCCTGTTTGTGCGCCTGAAAGGACTCGAACCTTCACGTCGTAAGACACCAGATCCTAAGTCTGGCGCGTCTGCCAATTCCGCCACAAGCGCTCTTTTTTAATTGCGGCGCAAAGGTACGCACTTTTTATGAATTTTGCAAATAATTCTACAGAAATTCTCTAATCTTTACATTTTTCTTGCAAACTCGATGATTGTGTCTTTTCCACGCTTAAAGTCATCATCGGTGATGTCTACACGATAGTCTGGCTCAATGCCAAACTCCGTGCTTTGCTTGTCACGGTCATACATAGGACAGGCGGAGAACCGTATGCTCCAGCCATTGGGCAACTCGCTCGAGAATGGCAATCCGGCACCGCCACCGGTACGGTCGCCTACGATAATAGCATTGGGACAGTATTTCATGTATTTTACAAATTCGTTGGCGGCACTGAAGACTGAGCGGTTAGTGAGTACGACAACCTTTTTTTGCCACCGTACGCCTTTTGACGGTTTCAGTTGCTGTTCCTCCAATGCGGAGAAGTCATTGTGCCCTTTTCCTGTCTTGTGCTGCATGTAGCCAACCGTTATCGTCTCATTGGTAAACCGCCCTGCCAGTTGCTCTGCTGTCGTGAGTACTCCTCCGCCGTTGTCTCTTATGTCGATGATTATTCCGTTGCATGCAGCCAGATATACAAAGATCTCATCCAGGTTACCTTCTCCGATGGCATTTTGGAATGAGGGGTATCTGATGTAGCCTATGTTGTCGTCCAATATGCGGTATTGCAGTCCTCCGGCTATCCTGTAGTCAGTATCCAGATATTTCCTTATAAGTGTGTCTGAGCAGTTTCGCGGGAAATCCTCATGCCACGACCAGTTGCGCGCCGTGTTGAAAGGAGCGTAGATGTTAACATGTCCGTCGCGTAGCTCCGACAGCATGTTTGCAAGTACCTCAAACTGCTGATTATCTGTCATCCTGTCATTAAACTGTTTCTTGTATCGCTCATAAACCTCGTTCCAGTCGAGTCCGTACTCCTTTTGCTTGTAGTCGAAGAAACAGTAGTGCTCGTCGATGATATGCCAGAGAGCCTCGAAATTTCCGTTTGGGCTGTCAGGGTATTCCTCCTCATCCACGCATGATGAGAGGGTTGATGTTAGCATCAACGTTAATGCCAACGTTAACAGGTGGCTGATATTTTTGTATGTTGCCGTCATAGGTATTTTGTTATGCCAAGGACAAACATGTGAGACAACTGATGATATCTGAGATTGTTGACCTTTGCCTGTTGATAGTCGCCAAGGTAGCCTGCCCGCAGCCATGTGCTGCGCCATTTTGCCGATGGGCGGACGTCGAGTGTGACCATCTGCCGATACGACGGGGTAGAGACGATGGTGGTGGGAACGATGTTGCGGTCATAGTTGCCTCTGTTAAATATCTCATAATACGATTGCTCGTAATTAGGTGAGAACATTAGTCCGGCAAGAGGAGCGGTGCCCTCATACTTGATACGTAAGTCACATGATTTGATTGCAAGATCATAGGTTACCGCAAAAGATGGCGTCAGACTGGCTGAGAGACGTAATTGTGCCGGGTTGTTGCCGTTACGTGTGTTGTATAGAAATCCGATATCTGCTTCTATGCCACCGCCTGCCTCTACCTTAAAGGCTGGGGTTATCTGCCAGTTATAGCGCAGGCAATACAAGAAATTGTATGCCCCTTCAAGTTCGTTATTGTTGTCAGCTCTGTTGCTTACATACGAGAATTGTCCTTGGTGCATGACAATACTGGAGAGGTGTGCCCTTCTTAATGGTCGTGTGTTGTGAGAAATGTACCTCACCTCAGTTCCCTTGTATTTCTCAGGAGAGAGATAGGTGTCAAGAATGTTTGACGCACCGACGGCAATCATCTTGGCTTTCGTCTGCGGCGGAAGCCTGCCGTCCGTGGCGGCAGGCTTTTTTGACAATGTTTTATCAGACTCCCGCCACAGACGGGAGTCTGTAGGACATTGTCTGAGATCCTGCTTCCACGGACAGCAGGATTCCTGAGCCACAGCTGTTATGGCTATAGTCAAGAAGACTGCCGCGATTAATAGCTTTTTATTTCTCATCATCAGGGAAGAGACTTAATTGACCTGTCATCTCGTCAATAACCTGTTGCCGGCTTTTGTTTATTTCAGGGTCTGTCGTCACAGACGACAGACCTTTAGACAATGTTTTATCAGACTCCCGCCGCAGACGGGAGTCTGTCGTCACAGACGACAGATCGTGCTCAATTGGATTGTCGTGCTCGATCGGATTTGCAATCCGATCTTCTGAGTTGTCGCCCTCACTTTCTTCAGGGAAGCGTGTAGGTTCCAGTTCTTCAATCGATGCGACTTGCCATGTGGAGATGCGTTTTCCTTTAGCCTTGAATCCCTTAACGCCAATAAACTGTTCGACGTCAATCTCTAATGGCAACCTAACCTCGTCATCTCCTCCGAAGGTGACGTTAATGCGGGGATAGACCTCATCGGTGAGAATCAACAGCTTTGATTCTGTATTCTCTCCTACAAAGTTCTGATGCTTTTTGTTGGCTTCCATGTAGAACCGTTTTACGTACGGATAGCCTTGGTTGTCTGCGTCATACAATACGGCAGTCCAGACTTTGTCTTTGTCGAATTTCTCTATGCGTAGGATCTTGTCCTCATAATGGTTGCTGGCATCGAAATTCGTTAGGTAGAAATCACCGTTTGGCAGTACCACGAGAATGCTGTCCCCGTCGTTGAACTCTCCTAGGAATGTTCCATGCTCCTCGTAGTTTATACGGCTCACATCGGAGTCAAACCATACCTTTCTTCCACCTAACGTAGAATGTCCGTGGCTCTTCAGACCAATGCGGTGAACAGGCTTTTTAGTAAGCAGATTGCCTTTTGAGCCTCGTCCTTTTATAATAAGGTCGGCGAAGTCTTTCTCAATGAATATGTTTGAGCGACGGGATGTCTGCGACGTTATCTCGAGAGTTACCTTTATCACCTCTGCCTCTCCGTTGGGGTTAGCGGTGAAATATGCGATCTTAGAGCCAGGCTTACCTTGCGTAAGGTCGTATTCCTTGTCACGGGTTATGGATGGTACGTTGAAACGCTTGATGTAATAGAACCCTTTCTTTCCGTCTCTGTACACTACATTATATATGGTACGCTGGTCATTCTTCTTAAAGACTTGTAGGTGTTGTATGTTCTTGCCTACGAATATCTTGTCGGCAACACGTGTCACCTTGTATTTGCCATCTTTATAGAAGATGATTATGTCGTCTATGTCAGAACAGTTGCAAACAAACTCGTCTTTCTTGAGTCCTGTGCCGATAAACCCTTCCTGTCGGTTAATGTATAGTTTCTGGTTTGCCTCTACGACTTTCGAGGCGACAATGGTCTCAAAGTTCTTAATCTCGGTCTTGCGTGGATGCTCCGCACCGTATTTGTTCTTTATGTATTCAAACCAGCGAATGGTGACATTCACCATATTGGCAAGGTCTTTGTCTATGCTTGCGATCTCATCCTCAATACGTGCGATAAGCTCCTCTGCCTTGTCCTTGTTGAATTTCGCTATGCGTTGCATCTTTATCTCCAGCAGGCGGAGGATGTCTTCTTTGCGTACTTCCCGGATAAATTTAGGATAGAAAGGTGTGAGCCGCTCGTCAATATATTCGCATAGGGCATCTGTGGAGGTGGCGTTTTCAAAAGGTTTTCCTTTGTAAATGCGTTCTTCGATGAAAATTCTTTCTAATGAGGCGAAGAACAACTGCTCTTCCAGTTCATGCTTCCTTATCTCCAACTCCTTGCGCAACAGCTCCCGGGTATTGTCTGTAGATGCTTTGAGAACATCGCTGACAGTGAGAAAACAAGGCTTGTTGTCAACAATGACACAGCAGTTTGGCGATATGTTCACCTCACAGTCGGAGAATGCGTATAGGGCGTCAAGAGTCTTGTCTGAGGATACTCCTGGAGCGAGGTGTACAAGTATCTCTGCCTCTGCTGCGGTGTTGTCCTCCACCTTCTTAGCCTTGATTTTTCCTTTCTCAATGGCTTTGAGGATGGACTCTATAAGTGTGACTGTATTCTTCGAGAAGGGAATCTCCCGAATCACAAGCGTCTTGCTGTCGAGCTTCTCTATCTTTGCGCGTACTTTAAGTACTCCACCACGCTGACCGTCATTATATTTCGACACATCAATGCTTCCTCCCGTCGGGAAATCGGGATATAGATGGAATTCCTCGCCGCGGAGATAGCTGATTGCCGCGTCACATATCTCATTGAAGTTGTGGGGCAGGATCTTTGATGACAGTCCTACTGCAATACCTTCGGCACCTTGTGCCAATAGCAAAGGATATTTAACAGGTAGGGTGATCGGTTCCTTATTCCTGCCGTCGTATGACAGTTGCCACTCTGTGGTCTTGGGGTTGAAAACGGTGTCAATGGCGAATTTCGACAAACGTGCCTCTATGTACCTCGGGGCTGCTGCCCTGTCACCTGTCAGTATGTTTCCCCAGTTACCCTGGGTGTCTATCAACAAGTCTTTCTGTCCCATCTGAACGAGGGCATCGCCAATGGAGGCATCTCCATGTGGATGAAACTGCATGGTATGTCCTACGATATTGGCAACTTTGTTGTATCTGCCGTCATCCATTCGTTTCATGGAGTGCAGAATGCGCCGTTGTACGGGCTTCAGACCGTCACCGATATGCGGTACGGCACGTTCGAGAATCACGTAACTGGCATAGTCAAGGAACCAGTTTTGGTACATGCCGCTAAGATGATGTACTGCGGATGCGTCAAATCGGTTCACAGGCTTGTAGTCAGAATGGCTTTTGCCGTCCTGAGAGGTGTCTGCATCAACCTGTGGTTCCTCACTGTTTTCCTTTAATAGCTCGTCTTCCTTTATATCGTCGTTCATGAATGGGATTTGCCTGTTGTTTACTCAAATTTCTTTCTGAATAGAGTCTTTCCAAACTCTTTCATCTCTGTGCTGTCTACCTCCAGCAAGTCCTCATGGCGTGCCTTGCCAATAAGTTTAAGGGCCATCTTCTCGTTAATGCCGAGATGGTGTTTTAATCCTTTGATAAGCCTGTTCTGGGAGATGGCTGGTTTTCCGGCTTCTTCGAAAGTCAGTGAAATTACATGCTTAAGCTGGTCAATGTTGTCGTGTAACTTCTTACGGTGCGCATACTTGTATGCCACCAGTACAACTCCTATGGCGAATAGGATACAGATAATAATAGTAGGGCTCATAGTTCTAATAGATTATTATATTTTTCTTGCAAATATACAATTTTTTTTTTGAATTTGACAATTATATAATAAAAAAACATTAAATTTGCACCATAATCCATTAATAATTTATTTTTATTCTTGATATGGAGGATGTAAAAACAGAAAAACCTGCGGAGAAACAGGCTGAAGCGTTAAACAGTGATTCTAAATTTGACCGTAGGAGAAGAGTTATCGGAGCGATATGCGGTCCTATCTGTGCTTTACTGATATGGATAACACCTATCAGCGGACTCTCACCCGAAGCCCATCATCTACTGGCGGTAATGACCTTAGTGGCACTTTGGTGGATAACAGAGCCTGTGCCTATTCCAGTAACCTCACTGATTGGTCCGACGCTTTGTGTACTTTTAGGTATCGTTAAGATGAAAGAGGCCTTCTCGGCTTTTGCCAACCCTATGATATTCCTGTTTATGGGAGGATTCGTCATAGCGAAGGCAATGATGGTTAACGGTCTTGACAAGCGTATAGCTTATGGTATCATGTCAATGAAATGGGTAGGCAACTCACCTCGTCGCATATTCCTTGCCATCGGCTTGGCATGTATGTTATGCTCAGGCTGGATCAGTAATACTGCAACGGCAGCTATGATGTTCCCTATTGCCTTGGGACTTCTTGAGGCTATCCGTGAGATGATGTCCTTACAGGGTAAGGAGATAAACCTTCGCACATATAAATATGCCACGGGACTGATGCTTATGACGGCTTATGCCTGCTCTATCGGTGGCGTGCTCACCCCAATAGGTACTCCTCCTAATATTATAATGTTAGGATTCCTCGACGAGTTGGCTAATATCCATATCTCTTTCTTCCAATGGATGGTATGGGGCTTTGTGGCTATGGTGTGCTATTTTGTTATCGCGTATGTCGTGCTTTGGAGGTTGTTCCCTGCTGACATAGAGCAGATAGAGGGTGCCCAAGAGCTTATAGCTGACAAGGTTAAAAGCCTTGGTAAGTGGACATTGGCACAGAAGAACACTCTCTTTGCTTTTCTTGTAGCGGTGGTTCTCTGGGTTACTCCGGGTATTATCAGTATGACCGCAGGAACGGAGAGCGACCTGCTGAAGACATATAACAGTATTCTGCCGGAGTCGGCTGTCGCAATGATAGGTGCCTTGCTGCTGTTCTTCCTGCCGGTGAACAAGAATTTCACCAAGACGACAATAAGCTGGAAAGATGCCGTGTCGGGAATAGAGTGGGGAACGCTTTTGCTCTTCGGCGGCGGACTTGCCATGGGAGGAATGATGTACAGTACGGGACTCTCCGCATGGATTGGTCAGCTTATTGTCAATGGCTTAGGAGGCAACCCGCCAGAGATTCTGTTCATCGCTGTGTTCTGTGTGATGGCACTGTTGCTCTCTGAGCTTACCTCTCATACGGCGGCAACCAATATGATTGGCCCGTTGGCTATCGGTGCGGCTGTCTCTGCTGGTTTCAGCCCAGTGCCTGTGGCAGTGGGTGTAGCTCTGTCGTCGTCTCTTGGCTTTATGCTGCCAGTGTCTACGCCTCCGAATGCGATTGTATATGCCAGTGGATACATTCCTATCACAAAGATGATAAAGACTGGTGTCTATATCGATTTCATAGGTATCGCCATCGTAACCATCCCGATTGTGTTGTACCTTGTCGGATTGGTTCTTGGATAATACTAAAATTATTTTCTGAATAAATACAATTATGCTCCGCAATATTATCTTTGCGGAGCATAATTGTTATTATATTAATTATTTGTAAGATTGTTTATGGTATTTGTATAAGCTTATGGGTCTGTAGTGACAAGTGCCATTGCGGATGCTGTTTGATGTATTCAACGCACTGGTGAGTGACCTCTTTGTTGCGTGTCGTGTCACCGGTGTCGCATGGCTGTAGGTTGAGATACAGTCCCTTGCCCAGCTTTCCGTACGGTGTGGGGTCATGGACACCATCAAAGACCACTTTTACTTCATTGATCTTTTTTGCGGCAAGCTTGGGAGCATGCTCTAAGAAACAATCTTTAGGTGAGAGTGTAACCCAGTCTATGTCTGTAGGAACGGGACGGGTGCCGTTTGTCTCCATTGCTATATAGAACCCCTCGCGGTGCAAGGCGTTTATCAGGTCTTCATCGACCTGTAATGACGGCTCACCGCCTGTGAGTACAATGAATCCACATTCTTTCCATCTCATGATACGGTTCAGTATGTCTTGGATACTCATCTCTGTGTATTCACTGAAATCGGTGTCGCAAAATGGACAATGCAGGTTGCAGCCGCTGAAGCGGAGAAACACTCCGGCACGGCCTGTGTGACGTCCCTCACCTTGAAGGGAATAGAATATCTCGTTTATACGATATTTCTTCATAAAAATAACAATTAGGAGTCACTTACATTAAGAATCGGGTGTCTATAGGGAATTGGTCATCAACAGCCATGGCGGTGTTTCCTTCCGATTCCTCAACAATCGCCTTGTAGCATTGTGGAAATTGTTTGACTGTCCATGCCGCAATGTTTTCTGCTGTCGGGTTGAACGGCAGAAGCTCATTGAAATAGCCATGGTCAAGGTAGTCGTGTATTTTCTCCTTGACACGCTTGAAATCTACGACCATTCCATCTGCGTTCAATTCGTCAGACGCAAGAAAAACGGTGATGATCCAGTTGTGACCGTGCAAACGGCTGCATTTGCTCTCATAAGACAGCTCTAAACGGTGGCTGCCAGCAACTTCTAATCTTTTTGATATGCAATAGACCATAACTCTTAAAAGCTTCCATCTTAAGGGATGGGTAGGGAAAAAACTCATTGGCTTTCGCCGACTTTTTTTACTCTGTTTTTTCAGTTAGAATATAAATTGTAGTGCAAAGGTAGTGCTTTTTATTCCATATCTTTCTCAAAGTTCCTCCGTCTTTTATTGTAATTAACATTTATTTTTCTTCTTTGATTTTTGTTTTCTTTTGTCTTGTTGATTGTTACTATCTTTGCAAGTTATAAAGCTTAGTCTATAATGCAGCCAAAGGACAATCACAAGAACAAGACCAGTAACTCTGTCGCATACGTTGTACGGCAGCCAGGCACGGCTCTCGCCGCCTCCCTGCTGTCCACCCTGCTTTTTGTGCTGTGCAGCAGCAGGCTCGGCATAGCATGGACGCTGGGGCTTCCGTGGCTCAAGCTCTATGTCTGCGCCCACCTTCTTGGCGGCTATGGTCTCTGCTCCCTGCTGTGGGGGCTTGTCAGTGTCCCCGAGCCTGACACAGGCCGTCGCGACCTGCTTCTCTGCGGAGCCGTCGTGACAGTCGGTGTGTATCACGCCGTGGCTGCCGCCGCCTACGCCCTGTCGTTTCCGCTCTGGCTGTACTATGCTGTTTCCGTCATGTGGTGGGTAAAGACCATAGGCGCGCTCTTCATAGCGTTCGACTTCTTCGTATGCCGTGACGTCCGTCGCGCGTGGGCAGGCGCGTTCCTTATCTTGTACAGTGCCGCTGGTGCCCCGTACTATCTTCCAGGCATCCTGGGACTCATGCAGTGGGGCATCGCCAAGGTCGCCGCTATAGCCCTCGCCATACAGCTCTACCGCTGCATGTTGCAGAAGTGACTTTGATAATTCAGTTATATATTTATAAACCTTTTAATTATTAACGACAATGACACAGAAAAAGACAGAGAAGTATGTCTCTCCGAGGACACGCACCGTGAGCCTTCATGAGGAGAAGCCTATTCTGGCAGCGTCCGGCGACACCGTCAATCCGTCACCACGGACATCCATCACCCACAGCCCATCAAGTACCAACATCACCGTCAGCGGCTACACCAACGGCGGCACGACTAACGTGACGAGCTGGGAGTAACTAACTCGAAGTCATTCTAAAACAAAGAGGAAAATGAAAAGAAGAGACTATTACTTTCTTAATGCCGCAGCCGTAGCGACGCTGCTGCTGTCGGCATGTGCCGAGGATGTGAACACCTCCAACGGCGTATGGAACCAGGGAAAGAACAAGGGCATAGGCTTCGATGTAGACGTGTCGCAGGACTGGACGGGCGAGAGCCCCAAGACACGCGCGGTGCTGCAGCGCAACCGTCCCCGCAATATCCAGATGAACGGCAACGGTGGTACGGCATGGCTTCAGGAGACGACCCTCACTGGTATCAACGAGCGGCATCCGGTACAGGCAAAGCGGGCAGATGATATTAATGCCGTCACTCGCGGTGCCAAGGTCGAGAGTGTTGACGACCTGGGTGGGTTCAGTACTTTCAGTTATAAGTCTGAAGGTGAGCTGTACTACAGCAACGTGCAGGCGAGCAAGGAGGGTGTGCTCTCTGAGAGCAAGGAGTGGGAGAACGGCCAGTCGCTGCGCTTCTATGCGGTGCATCCGGCTGACGCCACGACAGCCAACTTCACGCCGGCATTTGGTGGCGTGGCATACAACTTCGCAGTTAACACGTCCGACGTGACGGCTCAGACCGACCTTATGTATGCCGCTACGGGTGACTTGGCATACAATGCCGACGGCATCGCCCCGATTCACTTTAAGCATGCGCTGACAGCTGTGTCGTTCGCCTTCGGCTCTGACGTGGAATTCGACAAGACCATCAGCTCCATAACGCTGAAGAACGTCTATACGACAGGTACATATACGCTGCCTGCCAACGATGAGGGCACGGGAACGTGGAGCAACCTGGGAAACAAAACCGACGTGACACTCTCGGGACTGAGCGTCGCCGCTGTTGCCGCCAGTGCCAACACCGCCATTACGGGTGCGAGCCAGAACTTCCTCATGATACCGCAAGACTTAAACGGCGTGCAGATAGAGATCGGGTTCTCTGACGCGACAACTGAGACAGCTACCCTGACAGAGGGTGCTTGGGAACAAGGCACGACGAAGGTGTACAGACTCTCCAAGTCGGCGGAGAGCTGGACTTATCAGCTGACTGTGGAAGCAGATGATTATGGTGAACTAAGTAAGGGTTTCTATGACGAGAAGCCTCTTCGTAGTGGTGACATACAAACTGGACCATATGCTATCGCAAGCTACCGCTATAATGCAGACGAATCAAAACAAGAGGAGGTGGCCTGGACAATAACCAAGTATGAGTACTCCGACGATGACGGTGTGACATGGGTTGACAACGGCACTACAAAGCCTGCATGGCTGGAGCGCCTCTCGCTCGGAGAGAGTGGTGTGGGAGGTATGGATACTTATAATTATGGCTATGCTTATGTGACTTTAGATTCGATTGACTTGAAGGAAGCCTTAGACAACAGGCTTAAAGCCGCCACGGCGAAGACCGACTACGACCTGTCCACGAAGGGTGGAACGGTTGTGCGCTCAACAACCAACAGCTATCTGATTTCCTCTCCAGGCACATATAAGATACCGCTTGTGTATGGTAATGCCATCAAGAACGGTGCCACGAACAATGTCTGCTTTAACAAACAACCGTTTGTGGATTATCAGGGCAACCTGCTCACGCAGGCAAACATTAAGAATGTCACAGCTTCTACCACTGCCGCTCTGGTATGGAAGGACGTGACGACAGATATTGTAAGCAACCTTGCGGTTGACGTTGCCAACAACTTCCTGACTTTCACCGTGCCTCAGGAGGCGATAGAGCAGGGCAACGCTGTTATTGGCATTAAAAACGGCAACGACTATGTGTGGAGCTGGCATCTGTGGTTCACCGAGAACGACGCCTTGGAGACCACTTCCATCACGAACGCCAGTAGTCAGGTTCAACACTTTACGCGTGACAACCTTGGACAAACGTATGATTATTGGAGCAGAAGTAAGTATGATATGACCAGGAGGTTACGTATGACCATAACCCAGACCGAGGGTGAACAAAAGTCTGCCACCCTTGAAATAAGGCAGCTTCCTGGATTCTATTGTGTGCGGCATGAGACGCAGTATCAAATTGGACGTAAGGATGCCTTTTCTGGTCTGCCTATAGGATAAGCTACATGGGGTCAATGACTTCTCCAACAGGTTTTGTAAATAGTGCGGTTTCATATAGTACTGCCATAAAGAATCCAAATACAATATACTATGACAATTCTATACATAGTTGGTGTTCTACGGAAAACTACAACGCCTGGTCGAGTGATCTTAGCGGTACGGACACTGAGGTGGCAACAAGTAATGTGGTCAAGACAGTCTACGATCCGTGTCCAGCTGGCTACAAGTTGCCGGGGTCGAATGCTTGGACAGGCTTTTTTGAGAGCAATTGTACAAGTGCAGTAACAAGCACGTATACCTTATCTGGAGCAGGATGGCATTTTACAATTGGTGGTAATACCGTATTCTTTCCTGCCACAAGATATTATACTGTTGACAATTCAAATACTTACCTTAGAATTGCAAGTTATGTGACAGGACAATCGATATCTTATTACTGGACTGTTCTTAATCCCCGTTATGCGGAAAATACAAGGTCAGTTCTTGAAGTCATGTATAGTGAAAGCCAATGGAATCCTTCCAATTTTTGGATAGGTAGTTATAACCTCGCAGCTTTCCCAGTGCGCCCCGTAAGAGAATAATCGGTCACACATCGGGATTGAAATCCCTATGAGCGGGACTAACCTCCCCGAAAGGAGAGCAGCGTAACAGAATGAAGAAAGCCTTGGCAAGGACACAAAATCCTGCCAAGGCTTTATCGCTCTCGCTCGTTTTTTTCTAAATGTAAATAAGGTTACAAAGTGTGCCTTTTATTCTATTTCCTCCTTACTTAATCCTGTAAGTTGGGAGATCTGTTCGATATCCATACCCTTCGCTTTCATGTTACGGACAACCAGGAGGATGCCTTCAGCTTTGCCTTCTGCACGCCCTTCGACAAGACCTTCAGCCTTGCCCTTGGCACGCCCTTTGCTGAAGCCCTCGTCATGGGCATATCCCATCGTGACGAGGCTATCACGGTATACCTTGAGCGAGTGCTCGTAGGCAACCTGCTCCTTCCTCGTCATGTTAGCCTTGTCTGCCACGCTCAGCAACCTCTCCAAGGCCTTCATCCTAACCCTCCAGGGCATCCTCTTCAAGCTCTCCATATTCTCTTTTCGGCAGCCTTACGTATGGTAATCGAGTTTACTCGCTTTGCTCGCAAAGTAAGCGTGCCGTTATTGTGGTAAAAACAAAGATAATGCAAATCGAACGCAATAAAGCTTGCTTTAATTGCTGAGATGCAGCTTATCTTATGCAAAGATAATGCAAATCGGAGAAACATCCAAGACATAGCGGCTCTTTTTTAGGGTCTTGCTAAAGCTTTAACCAAATGTGTAGCACAGGAGAGGGGGGCTAAAAACTAATTTTAAGAATCAAAAATTTGCTATCATGCTATCACTTTATCGTCCGCAATGCCCGTAAACACTGGATTTCTTGAAGTAAGATAGGGATTTTCCAATCACATTTCCAATCACTGTTGCTGTCACCAAGCTTCCCTTATTCTCTTTTCTGCAGCCTTACGGCTGGTAATCGAGTTTACTCGCTTTGCGAAGCAAAACCAACATAGTGCGATACCTAGCGTGATACTGAGCGGTGGAGAGCGTGCCAATTGTGATACTACTGTGACAGTTACAGCCATCCTTTCGGTACCCCTACCGCTGCTCTACAATGCCCTGTTTATGCGGTTTTCGCATGTCATACAAGGGCTAAAAGTGATAGCGTGATAGCAAAAAAAGATTTTTTAATTAGTGTCATTGTGTCATGCGTCACACTTTGTGTAAAGTTTAGAGGAGATTCTTTCAGTCGCTTTGCTAGGTGAAAGCGCTAAGGAGGTCCCGCATCAAGTGCGGGATGAGGGTTTGAAGGTTAAAGACCGTGGAGCGATATTCTAAGGGCATAGCTTTGGTGGAATAGTTGTAACAAGTTTTTGGAAAGTTGTTACAACTTTTTTCTCATAGCATAGCTATTGGAATGGAAGATGTATGCTTTGGCAAGTCTATATGATAACTCTACCATTTCTAATAACGTTCAATTTCTTTGTAAGGTGACACCCATCAGCCCGATGATGACATCGTTGGAGAGAGTTCGGACAGAGAGGTCGCACAGTTTCTTGTTGGGGTTGAGCGGCATGTCGAGAATGATGCCGGCACCTTTCTCAAATGAACGGTTGTTGTAGCTGCCGGCTACGCCATTAGCTGCCGACCGTCCATAGTGCTCACCCAAGGGAATGAGTTCACGGCTCACCTTTGCCGTTGCAAAGTCAATGCGATAAGGGCGTGGCTGGGCGGCATGGAAAGCAAGTCCGTCCTCGTAATAGTCTTGCTCAATGGGACACCAGTTGTGTGGGTTCTGCAGACGTAGCGTGTCGGCGGTGCCGTCTGTATAGCGGGCGATGACGAGACCATTGTCGATACGGCTCTGCATATGGTTGGTGGAACCAGCCATGAGCAGGTATGCATGTGAGGCTCTGCCGGTGAGCGGGATGCTGACGGTCTCTGGGTAGTTGTCCCAAAGTGAGGTATAGACAATGTTCTTGCCTCGGGCGGCATAACGGAATGGGATGTCAAGAGCATCGATGGTTATCAGACCTTGGCGGTCGACTTTATTGCGTAGGGCGATGTCGTCGATGGTAGCCGTCATCTCGGGGTGGCACCACTCACCAATGCCATGGATGGGTATCTGAAGCGTGGTGTAGGGTGAACGGGGTGACAGGTAGACGTTTTTGAAAATGTCGCTGACTTCACTATTCCATAGACTATCCATCGTGATGGGCTCCAGCTTGTCTCGTTGCACGTCGTTGAAGTTGTTGCCCCAGGCGCATCCGTCGATGCGTTCTGCGGTGATGAGTGGCTTTGGTGCTTTCTTCTGTTTTACGCGACTCACTACGAAGGTCTGTTTCTTCTCGCTGCTGCCGATGGTCTCTACGTAACCGCCGTCGCCCGTGTTCTGGCGTAACACGATTTGCAGGGGTTGTGCAAAGTTCTGCTCCACCTCGTAGATTTCCTTGCCACCCTTACGGTGGAAGGAATACTTGAAATAAGGAGTCTCAATGCTTGCCTCATTCCATTCCTTCGGGAATCCCGGACGCAGGATACAACGACCATCGAGGGCATTAGGAATGATGCCGTAAAGTCCCTGAATGAAAGCGCGGGCAGAGATACCGCAGTTGTCGGAGAAGTCGCGGTAGAGCTCGCCACGAGCCTTGTCGTAATAGCTGATCTGACCGAAGTTACCGGGACTGCCACCCATATAAGCTTGGTCCATGATATTGGCCTTGATGAGAGAAAAGCCCTCGTCGGGACGACCTGCCTGAAAGTAACTCAGTGCGGTGTGCATCACCTCCCCGGCTGCCACGTTGTTGATACTCCAGTCGTAGGGTAGCCAGTCTGTGGTGGAGATAGTGCTTAGTTTAGAGCTTATAGTGTGGAGTTTAGAGTCTGCCACCACCACAGGTATGTGCGGAATGCAACTGTCTACATACTGCGTAGCTTGGAAAGCTTGTTCCTGAGTCGCTATACCGCAATCGATGGGTGTGTAGATGCTCCAAAGGGCAGCGTGCTCATGAGTGCGCTTCTGTCCCATGAAGTCTTGGTACTCTGCCCAGTGACCTCTCTGGCTGAGCCACAGCCTTTCATTCATTGCCTTTAAGGTTTTCGCCGCTTCTTTTTTATAGTATGTAGGATCTTCGCCCAGAATCTCGGCAATGCGTGCGGCAAGAGAAAAACCACGGTAGTTGTAGGCAGTGGAATGGCTCACGGCACCGCTGTTGTAATAGAGAGCATCCGATGCCCAGATACAGCAGTAGGCATCATAGAGGCCGTCGTCGTCTGGGTCGTAGTTACGTTTCTCCCAAGCCAGGTGACGGGTCAGCACGGGCCACATCGTGCACAAATAGGCAGTGTCGGCATCATACTCGAAGTTCCACAGCAGTTCGTCGATGTAGTTCAGGTTCATGTCATAGTGGTGCATGATGTCCTTACGGTTGGGATAGCGGCATATATAGCCTGTCGAGTACATGTTCGTGCCCCATGTCTTGGCAGCACGAGCCAGTCCTTTCTCCGGGTCAAGAGCAGGCTCAGGAATGGTAGGCTCAATATCGGTTATCTGGCTATTGGCATAGGCAGTGAAGTGGCTTTTGGCTCTTTCGGGCATGCCCAGCACATCGCTCAGGTAACCTGCCCGCCAGCCGTTGAGCTGCATGCGCCATGCAATGGCTCCGTGCAACCACACCTCACCGTCCCACGCTCCGTCGCTGGCAGCCATCAGAGCACCGCCCAACGTATTGATATAGGGGTCGGGCGTGTTGAAAACAATGTTCGTTGCCAGCCATTCGTGGTGCTTCATTGCTTTGGCAAAAAGTGGCTCGGCGGTGGCTGCCGCAGGTGTGCTGAGCGTATAGACACCCTTTTGGTCACAGTCGAGCATGGCGTAAGTCTTGCCATTGCCAACCTGCCACTCCGCCGTCAATTTGTTGGTCTCGGTGGGAGCAGGGTCGAAGGCATCGGCAGGGTCGGAGTTCATGTCGCCCCAGCGTTTTAACTTTGGATGCAGGATATCGCACACCGTGCACGACAGCATGGCATCCTGTGGCAATCCATGTGGTTCAAAGCACCAAATGGCAGATTCGCTGTCTGCTTGTGCCAACACCGTGATGCGCAGACAGGCCTTCTGTCCCCATGTGTTGTCTGTCAGTATGTATTCGCGTTTGCCTGAGTTGTAGCGAGCCTCGGCATGTGTGGTCTGTTCCAGTGCTGTCTTCCTTCCATTCAAGGTCAGCCAGAAACGGATGTTGCGGCAGGAACGCTTGCGATAGGTTGCAAAGATGGGACGGTCGCTCGTCTCCACGCGGAAGTCGGTATATCCGCCATAGAGGGCTCGCGTGTAGCGGTTCTGTCCGTCGTGGCACACGATGTCGCGTCCATCGGGCTGGTACTGTAACTTGCGGGCAGTCTGAGCTGTGGCGACAGAGGCTACCATACCCACGATGATTGCTAAAAAAAGATGCTTACAGTTCATATATGTACAGTCCTATTGTAAGTCCCATGCGATGCGTCTCCGTATGCAATATTATTAAATAGTGTTGCAAAGATACTTGTTTTCCATGAATTATTTGTAACTTTGCCACCAAATTTGAAAATTTATAATTATCATGGCACAACAAGAAGATGTATTCAAGAAGATTGTAAGTCATTGTAAGGAATATGGCTTTGTCTTCCCAAGTAGTGAGATTTATGACGGACTTGGTGCTGTTTATGACTATGCTCAGAACGGTGTAGAGTTGAAAAATAATATAAAGCAATACTGGTGGCAGTCAATGGTTCTGCTACATGAGAATATCGTGGGAATAGACTCTGCTATTTTCATGCATCCTACCATCTGGAAGGCAAGTGGACATGTGGACGCATTTAACGATCCGCTCATTGACAACCGTGACTCTAAAAAACGTTACCGTGCAGACGTATTGATAGAAGATCAAATAGCGAAGTACGATGACAAAATCCAGAAGGAGGTTGAGAAGGCACGCAAGCGTTTCGGTGATTCTTTCGATGAGGCAAAATACTTAGAGACCTCTCCCCGTGTCGCAGAGACAAAGGCAAAGCGTGATGCGTTGCATGAGCGTTATGCCGCCGCGATGCAAGGACCAGACCTGGAGGCTTTGAAGCAAATTATCTTAGATGAGGAGATAGTTTGTCCGATAAGTGGAACCCGTAATTGGACGGATGTGCGCCAGTTTAACCTGATGTTTTCTACAGAGATGGGTGCCTCTGCCGATGGCGCCATGAAAGTTTACCTCCGTCCTGAGACGGCACAGGGAATCTTCGTAAACTACCTTAACGTTCAGAAAACCGGGCGTATGAAGATACCATTCGGTATAGCACAGATAGGTAAGGCTTTCCGTAATGAGATTGTCGCTCGCCAGTTTATCTTCCGTATGCGGGAGTTTGAGCAAATGGAGATGCAGTTCTTCGTAGCGCCAGGCACAGAACTTGAGTGGTTCCCGAAATGGAAGGAGACTCGTATGAAATGGCATCAGGCTCTTGGCTTTGGTGCTGAGAACTACCGTTTCCACGACCATGACAAGCTGGCGCATTATGCTAATGCCGCTACCGACATCGAATTCCGTATGCCGTTTGGCTTCAAGGAAGTGGAGGGTATCCATTCACGAACCAATTTCGACTTGTCACAGCATGAGAAGTATAGCGGTAAGAGTATCAAGTACTTTGATCCGGCAACAAACGAGAGCTATACTCCGTTTGTCATTGAGACGTCTATCGGTGTAGACCGTATGTTCCTAAGTATAATGTGCCATTCTTACCAGGAGGAGAAACTGGAAAATGGTGAGACCCGTGTAGTCCTGAAGCTTCCTGAGGCACTCGCACCTGTGAAGTGTGCCGTGCTGCCGTTGGTTAAGAAAGACGGACTGCCAGAGAAGGCGCGTGAGATAGTCAATGAACTGCGTTTCCATTTCAATACACATTATGAGGAGAAGGATTCTATAGGTAAGCGTTATCGTCGTCAGGACGCTATCGGTACACCATATTGTGTTACGGTTGACCACGATACGCTTAAGGATGGTATGGTTACATTGCGTCATCGTGACACAATGCAGCAGGAGCGTGTGGCGATTGCCGACCTCCGCAATATCATAGAAGACAAAGTGAGCATCACCAGTCTCTTGAAAAAACTTCAGTAAGACTTAAAATGTGATCTGAGAGCCGGAATAGATGATAGATAATATGTATATTTATAATAAGGTGAATACATTGAGACTGTTTGCCAGTATGATTCTGCTGGCTTTAGTGTGTTTGTTTTCCTCATGCAGTGAGAAAGAGGATGACACAGAGGAGTATGCTGATTGGCAAACAGTCAATGAGACCTATTGGGAATCGTTGTATGAGAGTACCCAGAAGAAAATAGCTGCAGGAGATGACAGCTGGAAGATTATCCCGACATGGACTAAGAACACTACAGCCACTCTGACAAAAAACGATTATGTTATCGTTCATGTCATAACTGAGGGTACTGGAAGTGGCTCACCAATATATTCTGACTCCGTACGTGTTCATTATCGAGGACGGCTGCTGCCTTCTCTTACATATACTTCAGGATATCAGTTTCAAAGTACATGGAGTGGCACTGAGCTTGACGTGACATCCGCAATACCTTATACAGTGCAGGTGGCAGGTATTGACGGATGGGCAACAGCATTAATGCAGATGCATATAGGTGACAGGTGGGAGCTCTATATTCCTTATACACTTGCGTATGGAACCGCGGGGACTACATCCTCGTCCACTAACTCGACCTCAATTCCAGGTTACTCCACATTAATCTTTGATGTAATGCTGGTGAGTTACTGGAGAGCAGGGGCGGTAATGCCACCTTTCAAAGCTAAGGAATTTGATATTTAAGGCAGTATTAATTCCTTTGTGTGCGCACACAAGAATCTTGATGTACGTCAATAAAAAGCCCGGTTTCTCAAAAAACCGGGCTTAAACTATTGTATGGAATCCAAAAACTCTATACCTTTGCATCGTCAAAAGGATATTAGGTATTAGATTAGATAAGGTAAATTAGATTGCTCAGGACGACCTATCTTCAAGGTAAAACTTTTAAGGTAGAAAGTCAGGGTAAAGAAAAGATTTGAGAGATGGATAACTCGTAAAGCCGTGAGGTAACTACGAAAAGTTTAACTTAAAGTAAAGAAAGGGTAAAAAGATGAATGTTTTAGGAATGTTTGTGCTGATTGCACTTTTCGCAACGACAGCTTATATGTTGGATAAATCAATAGAGAAACAGTAAGAAATTCAAATTTATTAGAGAAATAGAATTTAATTAAAGAAAAGGCGGCGTCACACAGTGACTGCCGCCCTTTTTTTTGTCTTATGCGGTAAGAATATTTTTTAGGAGCATTATTTTTCACTTATTTTGTTGTACCTTTGCACTGTATATGTCATCTAAAGCCAAAAGCGAAGCTTTATTGAAGCGCATCCGTGACGGTGAGACCATTACCGGAAGCGAGAAGCTCAACCTGATTTATTTGTTGAGCCTTCCGTCGATATTGGCACAAGTAACCTCCGTCATGATGTTCTTTATCGATCAGGCTATGGTTGGGCGCATCGGTGTCGAGGCTGCTGCCGCATGTGGTCTGGTAGAGTCGTCTATGTGGCTCTGTGGCAGTCTGATGAGTGCGGCATCCATGGGTTTCTCAGTTCAAGTGGCTCACAGTATCGGTGCCAACGATGTCTCGAGGGCTCGTCAGGTTTTCCGGCATGGACTGGTTTGTACGTTACTGTTCAGCATTCTAATGGGTATTGTCGGTTTGTTTATCGCACCTCATCTGCCATATTGGTTGGGTGGCGGCGCTGATATTGCCGGAGATGCGACGATATACTTCCTTGTATTTATGCTTGTTACTCCTTTCTATCAGCTCAACGGTCTTTCTGGTGCGATGCTTAAGTGCAGTGGCAATATGCGAATTCCAAGTATCATGAGCATCATGATATGTGTTATGGACGTAGTTTTCAACTATATTTTTATATTTATTTTCCATCTTGGAGTCTTAGGTGTCGCCATGGGTACGGCTTTGTCAATAGTGATAGGAGCGTGCGTGCAGACATATTATGCCGTATTCAAGAGTGATATGCTCTCTCTTGTCGGTAGTGGTGAGAAGTTTTCTTTTAATAAGGGTTATGTGGTAAATGCCGTGAAAATAAGCGTTCCGATGGCTGCCCAGTCAGTCTTGATGAGCGGTGCGCAGATAGTCAGTACGATGATTGTTGCGCCATTAGGGAACTTTGCCATCGCAGCCAATACATTTGCCATTACCGCCGAGAGCCTTTGCTATATGCCTGGTTATGGTATAGGTGAGGCAGCAACGACACTGGTGGGACAAAGCCTTGGAGCCATGAGGAAAGACCTGTGCCGTTCTTTTGCGAGAATGACCGTATTCTCGGGAATGTTAGTTATGGCTTTCATGGGAGTGGTGATGTATCTGACTGCTCCAGAGCTAATGGGACTGATGACTCCTGATTCTCAGATCCGTGACCTTGGTGCGGCGTGTTTGCGGATAGAGGCTTTTGCTGAGCCGTTCTTTGCGGCAAGCATCGTCACCTATAGTGTTTGTGTTGGTGTCGGCGACACCTTGAAACCTGCTGTAATCAATCTTTGCTCAATGTGGCTTGTGCGGCTCACTCTTGCAGCGTGGCTTGCGAGATACTATGGTTTGCAAGGGGTATGGTTTGCCATGGCAGTAGAACTCTCTTTCCGTGGTATTCTCTTCTTGGTAAGATTATTTAGGAATCCATGGGAGGCAAAATTTGTTTAGCCGCATTCTTGATAAGAAAATATTACATACGGACATTATTAACAATAAACTTCTAAACAGGTATTGAAAGCACAAGACGTTATAAGGCACATGGAGACGTTGTACAATCAGGAGCAACGTGAGGCATTGATGCGTTTCTTTAAAACAGCACCAGGAGAGTATGGATATGGTGATGATTTCTTGGGACTGAAAGTTCCACAGACGAGAGAGATTGTAAAGATGGTATCAACGGATTTCCCTCTTATGGAGATTCCTGAATTGTTGATGTCTAAATGGCATGAGGTAAGGCTATGTGGCTTGTTGATTATGGTAGAGAAGTTTGGGAAACTGGCTGTAAAACGTTTGGAGCAAGATGATGAGGCAATACAAAAACGTGATGAGATCGTGGCGATGTATCTCAAATATGCCGGGCAGGCAAACAACTGGGATCTTGTAGACCTCTCAGCACCGAAGATTCTCGGACATTGGCTTCTCCTTCCTACCCGATTGGGTGATAAACAGGAAATACTTGACAGACAAGCCTATAGCTCCAACTTGTGGCGGCAACGTATCAGTATTGTATGTACATGGAAAACGTCACAACAAGGTGATCCCTCGTGGTGCCTGCGCTATGCTGAGATACACTTGCGTCATCCACATGACCTTATGCATAAAGCTGTGGGATGGATGCTGCGCGAGATGGGTAAGCGTGTGTCTGTGGATTTGCTTCGCGAATTCCTTCACGAACATATGCATGAGATGTCACGTACAACACTTCGTTATGCCATTGAGAAAATGCCGGCAGACGAGCGTCTGCTCTGGTTAAGTACAAAGTAGCTCTAAAAAACTATCAGTTATTGGGGTAATCGATAAATGAGCTTAATAATGCTTGTGTCGACAAATCTAAGCAAATAAAAGAGGATGTGCCTATATTTGAAATGCCCTCATTTTGATATATTTGTTTATTGTTGTTTATAGACCTTTACTTCACCTCCTCAAAGCTAACATATACTGATAATCAGTGATTTGCGAAAGTCTTGGTACAAATATGGAACACCATAAGCATCTTGGATGTTGTCCCTCAATAACTATCGATAAGCATCCGTGCGATGCTCTTCCTATTCTTCTTTGTCCTTTTCTCTGTATTTCTTTCTTTTGTTGGTGCAAAGGTACAAAAAATATCTTTTCCGTTAAAGTTATTCTGCGGAATCCTTCAGATTTAAACTCTTGAATTTGCATGATACATAATCCTCAAACATATCATCTGGCTGATATAATATATTCCGCTCATACTTGAATAGATTTTGATTAAATGACAGGATTATACAGTTATTTCTCTGACAGGTGCTCAAATGTTACCTTACCAGCATTAAAATCTGCTTGAGCTTTCTTGTAAGCTCTATCGAAAGTACGGGGAGCAGTTTTGTACACTTCCTGTACTGCGTTCTGTAGTTCATCACGCTTTGCTCTTATTTCATCAATTGTGTACACTCCTGCAAGAATATCATTCTTGAATGATCGATAATTCTCTCTTAATCCCCAAAGGGAATTTGCAGTGATGATATGTTTGTTTGCAAGACCACTGAAGTCAAATGCTTTTGAAATTGTATTTACAAGCATTAACAATAACGAACAAACAACAAGATACCAATGTATTACAGGCAATTCAGTACTCATCTGAGAAACGACATCTGCACTAACTAAAAACGACAACAAAAGCTGTACCCACCTCAAACATTTATTGATGCTGGTGCAAATATCTGCCGCTTTCTCATGAATTTTGTGAGTCCATTCTACATTACCATAGCAGAATTCTATCTGTTCATAATAGATTTTAATTTGGGAATCTGTTTCCATATATAGTTCTCCATTTTTGATTTCTTGTCCACTCTTTACCTTCATTATCTGCCAAAATAGCCTCTAATGATAGTTTATATGCATTCTTAGCTTTGGGTCTAAAGTTACTAATGTTATATATAGCCTGAGCGCTCCCTTCTGCGTACCATACATACTGATTTTCTTTTTGGTCTGCAAGATACTTAAAGAAGTCCCTACTCATAAAATCGTAATATAGATATGATTTGTCACTATAAGCCCATTGACGCATAAAGCGAATTGCAAGGGTGTCTATTAGACAACTTTTTATATCAACATTACAATAATGCTTCCAAGAACGAGCCATACGGCATAATCGACGAACATTGTTGTTATAAGCCATATCAGCATCACTGACAGCTTTAATCTCTGGACGGGGATTTGTTATCTTCCACGAGCCTCCGTTGTTTGAATCTGCATGATAGAAACTTCCATCTTCACACTCAAATGCAGGCACAATCTCGAATTTCATACCATCAGCAAAACTTACTTCAACTATTTGCCCGTCTCCTTTTACGCATGTACTTGAATAAGTTTTCAAAATCGAGTTTCTGACGGCGTTTAATAATGCGGATTGACCATTATTTCTATATCCATCATATTGAACGTATGTAGAATAAGGTAGGATCATTATCATGTCAACATCACTGAAACCTAAAATCCGCAGATGATTTTTCGAGTGTCTGATTTAGCCCTTGCTTGGGAAGATTCTGTCTAATTCTGGCCTCAGAAGCGCTTGACCTGAGGTGTATGCAGACACCTTCCCCTTACCCCATAAGGTCGAGAGGCTTTGACCTAAGTATCAACGAAGGGTGTTAATCTATCCGTGCTCCCAAATAAGGTTGTATGGTTTGTTGGAGTAGATGTTGAGTTTGTATTGTCTTGCCGTTTTGATCCACTTGGCAGGTACGGCAATGAATCTGAACAGGAAGCTCTTGACTCTGTCTGTGGCCTTGATTCCAAAGAGGACTGCCATGAGCG
>ERZ842401.328-NODE-328-length-67406-cov-6.653071_pt1 | contig 67406 bp, 51 predicted proteins | sample MGYA00521270_ERZ842401 | MGnify/ENA primary metagenome ERZ842401 (study PRJEB31892, sample SAMEA3878208) | bioreactor metagenome | biome: Moose rumen | place: Sweden | collected 2011-10 | study: EMG produced TPA metagenomics assembly of the PRJEB12797 data set...
TGGTAAATGAATAAATGGTAAATGAATAAATGGTAAATGAATAAATGGTAAATGACCAATGACCAAATGGTAAATAAACCCCTCTATATAGCTGATTATAATTACCCCCTGCCGGACGAACGGATTGCCAAATACCCGTTGGCGGAACGCGACCATAGCAAACTGCTGGTCTACCGCGACGGGAATGTGAGTGAGGACCTTTTCTACAACGTGGGGGACTACATCGCGCCCCACTCACTCCTTATATATAATAATACGCGGGTGATTCAGGCGCGTCTGGAGTTCCATAAGCCTACCGGCGCACGTATCGAGGTTTTCTGCCTGGAGCCGCTGGAGCCGCATGACTACCAGCTTTCGCTTTCCTCCACTGCCGGCTGTGTATGGAAATGCATGGTGGGTAACGCCAAGAAATGGCATGACGAGGCGGTGGAACTGAAAGTGGGGGCATACACACTGCGCGCTTATAAAGAGCAGACAATGGGCAACACCTTCGCCGTCCGCTTTGAATGGGATGACAACCGTGTCTCTTTCGCCGAGATACTGGATGCTGCCGGCGAACTGCCTATCCCTCCGTACCTCAACCGCAAAACCGAGGAGAGCGACAAGACTACCTACCAGACCGTCTATTCGCGCATCAAAGGATCGGTGGCGGCGCCTACCGCCGGGCTGCATTTTACGGAGAAGGTGCTGAATGACCTCCGAAACCGAGGTATAGAGACCGACGAGGTGACGCTACATGTGGGAGCCGGAACATTCCTCCCCGTCAAGACAGCCGACGCCAACGAACATACCATGCATACGGAGATCATTGCCGTACCCAAAGCCGCTATCGGACATATCATCGCCAAACTCGGCAAGATAGTGGCGGTAGGTACTACCTCCATGCGCACCCTGGAGAGCCTCTATTTTATCGGATGCCAATTGCGGAATACCGATCAGTCGGAATACCGGCACGTGGATAACATCCATGTCTCGCAGTTCGAGCCCTATGAGAAGGAATACCCGCTTTCTACGCAGGAAGCGCTGACGGCGATACTCGACTATCTGGAGGCTACAGGCCAGACCACACTCCATGCCGACACGCAGATAATGATCAAACCCAGATATACATTCCATGTGGTGGACCAGCTTATCACCAATTTCCATCAGCCGCAGTCAACACTCCTGTTGCTCGTCAGCGCCTTTGTCGGCGGAGACTGGCATACCATTTACGACTATGCCCTCTCGCATGATTTCCGCTTCCTCAGTTATGGAGACAGTTCCATTCTCAACCGTAAATGACCAAATGGTAAATGTCCAAATGGTAAATGAATAAATGGTAAATGACCAAATGGTAAATGGCATGATCGACACCCATATCCATATAGACGAAGAAGCCTACGCTCCGGACCGCGAGGAGGTGATCGCCCGTCAGCGGGAGAGTGGGGTGGAGGCCATGATCGTGCCGGGCGTGAACGCTGCGTCGGTAGCTTCGGTGATGGAGGTCTGCCGTACCCATCCCGGCTATTGTTATCCGGCGTTGGGCCTGCACCCGGAGGACGTCAAGGACGACTGGGAGACACAACTGGCGGTTGTCGAGAACGCTATTCGTGCCCTCCGGAGCGAACTGGTGGCCGTCGGCGAGATAGGACTCGACTACTATTGGGACAAGACCTACAAAGAAGAGCAGAAAGAGGTGCTGCGCCGCCAGCTGCTCCTGGCGCACGAACTGAACCTGCCGGTCATCCTCCATAACCGCGAAGCAACGGAGGACTGTCTGCGTATCCTGAAAGAAATCCAAATGGTAAATGGTAAATGTCCAAATAGTAAATTAACCGGGGTCTTCCATTGCTTCAACGGAAGCCGCGAGACGGCACGGCAGATTCTGGATATGGGGTTTTACTTCGGTATAGGAGGCGTGATCACGTTCAAGAACTGCAAACTGGCGGACACGCTCGCGGAATTGAATACAACTCCCTCCCTTAGGGGGAGGGTTGGGGAGAGGTTGCTACTGGAGACCGACGGACCCTTTATGGCACCAGTCCCTCACCGCGGACAACGTAACGAAAGCAGGCTGATGAGGTATGTGGCGGAGAGGTTGGCGGAAGTGTATGATTGCACCGCTGAAGAAATAATTACGGCGACAACTAATAATGCAAAACGCCTTTTTGGCATAAAATAACGAAAAAAAACACAAAAAAAAGCGCAAACTCTTGCGTATTTGCGAAAAAAGCAGTACTTTTGTACCCGATTAGCGAAAAATCGCGAAGGAGAGATGCTCGAGTGGTTGAAGAGGCACGCCTGGAAAGCGTGTAAACGCCAAAAGTGTTTCCGGGGTTCGAATCCCCGTCTCTCCGCAAAGATTTTGCTGCAAGCCGCGGAGGTAAGCTTGCTTACAAACGCGGATTGGAGCAAAAGATTTGCACAGGATGCCTCCGGCAGACTGTGGGGATTCGGGGGAATGCGAAGCAGGCAGCGTCCGAATTCCCGTCTCTCCGCAAAAGGAAAACACAAATAAACACAAATAACTTAAATTAATTTATTATTCTCATGAAAAAAGTATTTGCAACTCTGACAGTGCTGGCAATGCTGACCTTTGGTAGCGCAGTAATGATGGCACAAGATGAAGCAGCTGCTCCTGCTGAGGAAGCTGCTGTTGAACAAGTAGACGAGGCTGCTCCTGCAGCAGAAGAAGTAGCTGAGGCTCCTGCCGAGGAAGCCGGAGGCTTGGTGGCTCTTCACAAGACTTTGAAGACGAAATTTATTGAAGGTGGTGCCGGCTTCATGGCTCTGACCCTCGTTACGCTTGTGTTCGGTCTTGCTCTTTGTATCGAGCGTATTATCTATCTGTCGCTCAGCAAAACGAACACCAAACAACTGCTGGCTGACGTTGAGGCTGCTCTCAAAGAAGGCGGTATCGAGAAAGCACTGGAGGTTTGCCGCAATACACGCGGACCGGTAGCTTCGATCTTCTATCAAGGTCTCAGCCGATATGATGAGGGTATCGACGTAGTAGAGAAAACGGTTGCTTCCTATGGCGGCGTTCAGCTCGGTCTCTTGGAGAAGAACCTCTCTTGGATCACGCTCTTCATTGCAATCGCTCCGTCTCTCGGTTTCTTGGGTACCATCATCGGTATGATCGAGGCATTCGATAAGATCCAACAGGTTGGTGATATCTCCGCTACCGTTGTTGCCGGTGGTATCAAGGTCGCTCTGTTGACTACACTCCTCGGTTTGATCATCGCTGTTGTGCTCCAGTTGTTCTACAACTATATCCTTTCGCTCGTTGAGGGTCTGGTTAACGAAATGGAGGATAGCTCCATCAGCCTGCTCGACATCGTAGTAGAGTACGACAAGGCTCAAAAGAAAAAATAACATAGTTATTTAATCGTTCGAGCCTTTGTAGAAAGGCGAGATAAGAAGTAATAACACTTTTCTAAATTTTGAGCAATATGAAAAACTATAAAATGATCCCTAAGATTACCCTCTGGTCGCTGCTGGGTTTAGGCATCGTGTTTATCGCGCTGTTCTTCCTGGGCGGATCAAACGGTAGTCTGGAGGTAGCCGGTGATTTCCTGGATATCCCTCGCTTCACCGATGCTTTCCTCATCTGGAACTACATCCTGCTTGGTCTTGTAGTTCTGATCACTCTGGCTGTGGTATGTGTAGATTTTGCCAACAACTGGAAGACCGACCGTCGCAAAGCATATATGACTCTCGGCGTAGTATGCGGTTTCATCGTATTGGCATGCGTATGCTGGTTCCTCGGTAGCCCGGAGAAAATCAATATCATTGGATATGAGGGTACGGATAACGAAGGCTTCTGGGCGCAGATGGCCGACGCAGTGATCTATGCTTGCTATTTCCTTATCGTTGCTACTATCGGTACAATGATTTGGGGATACTGCTATACTAAAAAACTATCGAAGTAAATCACATTTATCATGGCAAAGAAAGTCCCACAGATCAACGCCAGCTCCATGGCGGACATCTCGTTCCTGTTGCTGATTTTCTTCCTGGTGACCACCTCTATGGATGTGAACCAGGGACTGGCTCGCCGTCTGCCTGCTCCTATTCCTCCCGATCAAAAGGTAGAGGACAAGGATATCAACAAGCGTAACCTGTTGGTGGTGAAGATCAACTCCGCTAACCAACTGATGGTACAAGGCCAGTTGATGGATGTGAAGCAACTTCGCGAGAGAGCTAAAGAGTTCATTAAGAACGAGCAGAATGCGGACTACTATCCGAAACTCGTGGAGGAAGATTTCGGTGCTCCTTTTGGCACTATAGCTTATACGAAGGACCACGTGATCTCCGTCCAAAACGACGTGGATACGCAGTATCAGGCATATCTGGATGTTCAGAACGAACTCGTAGCGGCATATAATGAATTGCGTGAAGAATGCGCGCAGAAGTATTTCCACAAGAGCTACAACGAATTGGAGGAGGACCAGCAGAAACGCATACAGAAGATCTATCCTCAGAAGATTTCGGAGGCTGAACCTAAAAATTACGGTAACTGATTATGGCTAAGATACGTAGAAATGAGAAACGTGAGATGCCGGCGTTGAATACGTCGTCTCTCCCTGATATTATCTTCATGCTGTTGTTCTTCTTCATGTCTGTTACATCAATGAAGGAAGTAAGCTACAAGGTGCAGTTCAAGAACCCACAGGCTACCGAGCTCACCAAGTTGGAGAATAAATCCCTTGTGCGTTATATCTACGTAGGTACGCCTACCGCAGAGTTCCGCAAACAGTATGGTGCAGAGACGCGTATCCAGCTCAATGACCAATTCGCGGAGGTAAAAGAGATTGGCGAGTATATCGTCAACGAGCGTTCCTCCATGAAGGAGTCTGACCAAGGATTGATGACTGTCTCTATCAAAGCAGACAAGGAAACCCGCATGGGTGTCATAGCAGACATCAAGCAGGAGCTCCGTCGCGCATATGCACTGAAGATAAGCTATGCTGCTACGCAGCGTACAAGCTACTAAGGAGTAGAAAGTCGAAAGACCGCTTAACTCAAAGTAGAAAGCGAATCAATTAAAGCCACCTTTTCGGGTGGCTTTAATCGTTTTTTATTAGCGGGTATGTCAGTACTTATTTAGCGGTCATTTACGTTACCATATCGTTACCATTACGGACCGTCTTATTTCAGCCGCTTGCCGGTTACTTTCAGGTCACCGAGTTGGAGGTACTTCTTGCCTTGCGGTTTGCCGTTGGAGTCATACCACGGCAGGACGCGGAGACGGAGCGTTTGTCCGGCAGGAACGAGGATAGGCTGGTCCAAACGGATGGTCAGTTTCTTGTTCTTCGGCAGGGCGGTGTTCTCATAGATGGTTGTCACGCCGGAGAAAGCTTCTCCGAAACCATAGTTGATATGGATATTCATACCGGCGCCTCCTTTGGCTTGGAGGGGCAGGGTGACGGTCTCAATGACAAGCCCTTTTTTCTTCTCTGCAGCAATCGTATATTCGATGTAGCGGTTCGCCACCTCGTCTATCTCTCCGGCTGGCCAGAGCCCTCCCGCGGGCGTGTAACCCTTCTTGGTAAGCTCGATGTTCCGGAGGTTGACGGCTGACAGCGTCTCGGAGAAGGGGGCGCCGGTAGCAGCGAAAGCCGCTTTCTTGCCCGCTTCCTCGATATTCTGCGCGTAAGCAGAATAAGCCTCTTTGGTAGGGAAGGATGTCCACGATTTCAGTTCCTCCAACTCCGGCGAGTTGTTGATCAGTTCGTACGCCAGGCTCGCAATCGCCATACCTCCGGCAGCGGAAGTGTGCGTTTTGTCGCCGCAGTTGAAATAGTTGGTCATGCAATAGTTCTGTCCCGCCTGTTCGTAGAACTCGCGGCTGCGGGCGGTCATGTCCAGGAACGGCACCATCATCTCCTCCGCCACCTCACGCATACAACGGACGTAGTCTTTGTCTCCTGCCTCTGATGGCTGATGGCTGACCGCTGAAAGCTTGTGTTGCCCTTCGTCATTGATCTTGCCGTTCTTGGAAGAATCGTGCCCCTTTGGGGCTAAGAAATACGCGCGGCAGATAGGGGACATCAGAACCGGTATTACGCCCATCTCGCGCGCCTCGGTAATGAACCGCCGCAGATACATCTTATAGGTGGTGTTCGGCTCCGTGCCGCGCATGTCGGTCAGCGTGTCTTTGCCCTCCGCGCGGAGGCGTTCGTTCTCAACATAGACATCTTCGCCTTTGCATTTCTCGTCGTTGTGGGCGAACTGGATGATGAGGTAGTCACCGGCTTTCATCTGCTTCTTGACCGACGGCCAGAGGTTGTCGGTCTCATAGAACGTACGGGTGGAAGCACCCGATTTGCCGCGGTTGTTGACTTCCACCGAGTCGGTGTTAAAAAACGCCTGCAGATACATTCCCCAGCCGCGCTTAGGCGTTGCGGCAGGCTTATATTCGCTCATGGTACTGTCGCCGATCGTGTGTACACGCCGCGGAGCCGCGGTTAATGTACAAAGGGACAAAGTACAAAGTACAAAGGAAATGATTTTTCTCATAATAATACTCTATTAAATTCTTTGGGGACGGGAGATTCGAACCGTACCGTTTTCTCTGTTACCGGATGGATGAAAGCCAGCACTTTGGCATGGAGGCAGAGGCGGTCGATAGGGCTGTCCTCGTTGCCGTGACCGTATTTGCGGTCGCCTACCACAGGACACCCTTTGGACGCCAGATGTACGCGGATCTGGTTGGTGCGGCCTGTCTCCAGATGCAGTTCGACGAGGGAATAAGTAACCCCTCCCGACCTCCCCTCAAGGGAGGAGAAGTGTCTGCTGCCGGATTCCCTCCCTTGAGGGGAGGGATGGGGTGGGGTTGTTGAGGTTTTCAGCACCTTATAGTTTGTGATGGCGATGTCGCCGCCGTCATCGACAGGGGAGGAATAGACTACGGCATTGCGTTTGTCTTCCGTAAGCCAGGTCGTTATTTTGCCTTCCCGCGGTTCAAGAACCCCTTCCGCGAGCGCTATATAAGTGCGTTCCGTAACCAACTCACGCCAGTACTCCCGCATGTAATGCTGCAACTCCTCGGAACGGGCAAAGACGAGCAGACCGGAGGTCTCGCGGTCCAGACGGTGTACGACGTAGATGTTCGCGCGCGCGTTCTGTTTCTTTACGTACGCGCGCAGGATGGACATGACGGTCGTCTCCTTGCTTCCCGGAGCGGTGGCAACGGTGAGCAGACCGGGTTGTTTGTTCACTACAATCAGGTCGTCGTCCTCATAGACGATCTTGAGTTTGGGATGGGTTAACTGCGTGTTGCCTCTGCCGGAGGAGATAGTGACCACGTCTCCGGGGTTGAGTTCGAAGTCATGCCTTGTCTGAACGGCATTCCCCACTTTGACGCGTCGCTGTCCCAGCAGCTGTTTGATAGACGATTTAGCCATACCGCCCATTTTAGCCATGAGGAAATCCATGAGCTGCGCAGGCTCTGTGACTTTGAGAACAGTGTCTTGCTTTCTTTTAATCATATTTTCCGATATTTCGTAATGACGTGATTACGGTATGACGAATTATTTTACAAAGATGCTCAGCCAACCGTAGTTCTCCGGTTTGGTAGCCTTGATCCAAGCGATTCCCGCCGTACCATTGATGACCAGGAAGAAGGAGAAGAGCACGATAGAGAAGATATTGCCCAGTATTATGAAAAGTCCGATACCGGCAATGCTATATATAAACCAATAGATCCACGAATCCGTCTTGCGGTAAATCAGCCAGTAGTTAGCCAGGAAGGAAGACGAGATGAGGAGTCCGTTGAGGAGTAACCCCACCCAAGTCTTCCCCTCAAGGGAGGGAAAGAGAGAGCCATGATTGACATAGTTCATAATTAAAAGATCTCCTGCCGTAATGAAGACGAGCATGAAAACAGAGAGTATCAGACGCGGAGTGTCGAGGAACTTAGGTTCAAAACTTGCTCCTCCGTCGTCTTTAGAGCGGCTCCATTTATAGATAGACATCATCTGGAAGGGGATAAAGACAAAGAAATAGAGGAAGGTGCTGTCGTATTGCTCTTGCAGCATAAACTGTATTCCCAGCAAGAAAGACATCACAATTCCGGCGAAGAAGCCGGTGTAGTTCTGCGGGTCGCGGACCGTGAGAATATATGCTACGCCGATGACAGAAGCGGGAATGCCTACTACCCAGGCGGGGTCATGCCATTTGAGAAGGGACCCCCTCCAGGCCTCCCCACAAGGGAGGAGATAGGTCTCAACGAGCCATAGAAGTCCTAATAATGTTCCGAAGAGGATGACGGAGATGACGGTGTTGCGCCCCAATGCGCGCCATAGATGTGTGTTGTTCATAGGATTTGTCGAGTTGCCGGGGTATCGATATACCGAAATATCGAAATACCGAAATACCGAAATATCGAAATACCGAGATGTTCTTAATAACAAAAAAAACAAGGGGCAAGCACATGCTCGCCCCTTGAGATGTCGCAAGTATTACTTGCGAGTGCGATTGCCGTAGCGAGACATAAATTTGTCCACACGACCTGCGGTGTCCACCAGTTTGGACTTACCGGTGTAGAACGGGTGACTCGTGTTCGAGATCTCCAGCTTGATCAGCGGGTACTGAACGCCGTCGATTTCAATCGTGTCCTTCGTAGCTGCGGTAGAGCGGCTGAAGAACTGAGTACCGTCAGACATATCTTTGAAAACCACTACGCGGTAGTTCTCCGGATGAATTCCTTTTTTCATAATTTAAATTAAATTTAAATTCTGGAGCTTCGGCTTCGTCGAGCTGCGTAAGCTCGCTTACGCTCGACTTGCACGAACCTTCATTGATCTTTTGGTTAATACTCTAGTTTACTCAGCTACTACGTTTAGCTTGATGTCAGCTTTTACCTCACGATGGAGACGAGCCTGTGCGGTGTGCTCACCCAGTTGCTTGATGGGCTCAGCGATGGTGATCACTTTCTTGTCGATGGTGATACCCTGTGCAGCGAGCGCGTCAGAGATGTTCTGGGTGGTAACAGTACCGAAGATCTTTCCGTCCTCGTTTGCTTTTACCTTGAGTTCGATTACCGTCTCTGCGAGTTTAGCCTCAAGTGCCTGAGCGTCAGCCAGCAGTTTGGCTGCTTTGTGAGCCTGTTGTTTCAGAGTCTCAGCCAGTTGCTTGCGGTTAGCCTCGTTGGCAATGATAGCAATCTTCTGCGGCAGCAGATAGTTACGTCCGTAGCCGTCGCGAACTTTAACGATGTCGTTCTTGAAACCGAGGTTCGCAAGGTCTTGAATCAGAATTACTTCCATTTTCTTTCCTTTCTTTTTTGTGCTTTCAGCTTTCAGCTTTCAGTTTTCAGCTTTTTTGGTCTGACTTCTGACGGCTGATGGCTGAGGGCTTCATTTTACTTCATCATGTCAGTTACGTAAGGCAGCAGAGCCAAGTGGCGTGCTTTCTTAACGGCCTGTGCAACTTTGCGTTGGAACTTCAAAGAAGTACCGGTGATGCGGCGGGGAAGAATCTTTCCTTGCTCGTTGAGGAACTTCTTGAGGAACTCTGGATCTTTGTAATCGATGTACTTGATGCCGGATTTTTTGAAACGGCAGTACTTTTTCTTCTTCTGGTCCGAACCTTGCGGAGTCAGATAGCGGATTTCGTCATTCTGTGCCATAATTAAGCCTCCTCTGCATTTTGTTGTTTACCTTTGCCACGACGCTTCTCTGCGTACTCGAAAGCGTACTTGTCAAGACGTGTCGTCAGGAAGCGGATTACGCGCTCGTCACGACGGAACTCGGTCTCGAGGGTAGCAATTACTGCGGGCTCTACATCAAACTGAAGAATGAAATAGAAACCCGAATTTTTACCTTGGATAGGGTAAGCGAGCTGCTTTAAACCCCACTCCTCACGGTTCAGGATGGTACCGCCATTCGATGTGAGAAGATTCTCGAATTTTTCTACTGCCTCCTTCGTCTGCGGCTCAGACAAAACGGGAGTTAAAACGAAGGCAGCTTCATAATGATTTACCATTGTAGTAAATTGTTAATTTAGTTTGTTAATAATAGTTATTCTAGTTATACTAGTCGAACTAGTTTATCCAGTTAATCTTTTTCAACGCGAAAAAGCGTGCAAAGGTACTGCTTTTTTCTGACATGACCAAATATTTTTGCAAAAAAATGCGAAAATAATCGCTTTTTAGCCTTACTTTTTAGCCTTGCATGGCCTGAAGCCGGTTCTGCATCTCTATCATTTCGTCCCTGAGACGTGCGGCTATGTCGAAATCGGTTGCCTTTGCAGCCGCCAGCATCTGTTTGCGTTTTGTGTCTATCGCTTTTTCCAAAGCCTTGGCGTCCATCTTCTGCCATTCGGCAGTCTGCCAGCTCTCGCGGATGGCGGTTTCTACGCGGCGTTTCTCTTCCTCCGGATCTTTGTACAGACCGGCGAGAGCCGAAGTATTGATCTCTTTTTTGATGGCTGTAGGCGTGATCCCGTGTTCCGCATTGTAGCGCATCTGTATCGTGCGGCGGCGGTTGGTCTCGTTGATAGTGGCTTGCATGGCGGGCGTGATCTTGTCGCCGTACAGGATCGCTTTGCCGTTTACGTGCCGCGCGGCGCGGCCTACAGTCTGGGTCAGGCTGCGCTGGTCACGGAGAAAACCGGTCTTGTCCGCATCCAGGATAGCAACCAGACTCACTTCCGGAAGATCCAGACCTTCACGGAGCAGGTTGACACCTACCAGCACGTCATATTCGCCTCTCCGCAAGTCCTCCATGATCTTTACACGCTCAATAGTGTCTATATCCGAATGGATATAAGCGGATTTAATGCCGTATTTGCGCAGGTATTCGTCCAACTCCTCCGCCATTCGTTTGGTAAGAGTGGTAACCAAGGTGCGTTCGTTGCGGTGGATGCGTGTCTTGATCTCGTCCATCAGATCGTCCACCTGGTTCTCCGTCGGACGCACTTCGATCTCGGGGTCCAACAGACCTGTAGGACGGATCAGCTGGTCAATGACAATACCTTCCGACCGCTCCAATTCGTATTCATCAGGGGTGGCGGAGACAAAAATAGTAGAAGCCCCTTCCCGACCTTCCCCTGAAGGGGCAGGAGTTAAGCCCACCTTCATCTCGAACTCATCAAAGCGCAAAGGCCGGTTGTCGCGGGCAGCAGGAAGCCGGAATCCGTATGTCACGAGATTGTCCTTGCGCGCTTTGTCGCCGCCGTACATACCGCGTATCTGAGGCACGGTCACATGGCTTTCGTCTATGACGAGAAGCATGTCTTTCGGGAAATAATCAAGCAGACAATAAGGCGGTGTGCCTTCTTCGCGGCCGTCGAAATAACGGCTGTAGTTCTCTACGCCGGAGCAGTAACCTAACTCGTCCAGCATCTCCAGATCATATTTGACCCTTTCTTCTATCCGCTTGGCGTATAACTCCTCGCCCAGGTCGGTAAAATATTCTATCTGTTTTGCCAGATCGGCTTGGATCTGTTCCTTAGCGGCAGCAATCCGTTCCGCACTGGTCAGGAAAATCGTAGCCGGAGAGAGGTTGTAGTGCTCAAACTCCTCCAGCACTTGGCCCGAAACAGGGTCGATTGTCATAATGGCGTCAATCTCGTTGCCGAAGAACTCTATCCGCACGATATAGTCGGCATAGGCGAGCGCGATGTCAATCGTGTCGCCTTTCACGCGGAAGCGCCCGCGCGCCAGTTCTATATCATTACGCACGTACTGCGCGCCTATGAGTTGTTTGAGTAACCGGTCCATCTGGATGTTCTCGCCGCGGTGCAGTTCGATCACGTTTTGCGTGAAGTCCTGGGGACTGCCCAAACCGTATATGCAGCTGACGGACGAAACGATAATCACATCCTTTCTCCCGGACAGCAAGGCGGCTACCGCACTCAGACGCAGGCGGTCGATCTCCTCGTTGATACTCAGATCTTTCTCGATATACAGGTCCGTGGAGGGGATATACGCCTCGGGCTGGTAGTAGTCGTAGTACGAGACAAAATACTCCACCGCGTTGTGCGGGAAGAACGCCTTCATCTCCGAGTAGAGCTGTGCCGCGAGTGTCTTGTTGTGGCTCATGATGAGGGTAGGGCGGTTGACCTCTTTGATGACGTTGGCGATGGTAAAGGTCTTGCCGGAGCCGGTGACTCCGAGGAGCACCTGCGCCGGTGCGCCGGCATTCAGCCCCGCCACCAGCGACTCTATCGCTTGGGGCTGGTCTCCTGTTGGTTTATATGGAGATTCAAGTTGAAACATAACAAATTGATTTTAGTTTGCAAAGATAGTAAAAAAATGGGAGATATGCAAATGTTTGTATGTTTTATGACAAAAATGTGTGTTTTTTGCGTCAAGGAATTTGGAAATATGGTTATTTTTGTGTATCTTTGCATCGGATTTGGAAGAATTCTTTCATTACGTCCTTTTCGCACACTTTTCTTCCGGCGACGTGCCACGAATCACCCCCTAATAACCCCCTAATCACCCCCTAATCACCCCCTTATCACCCCCTTTGGGGTCGTATTGGGGTCTATTTCGGCTGACAAAAGGTACGAAAAAAAAACGTCCCTTTTGGGACGCTTTCCGAAATCCGGCTGTCAGCAACTGTCTGCCAGTAGTTGTCAGTAACAGGCTGGCAGTAACTGTCTGTCAGTAATTGACTGTCAATAACTGTCTGTCAGAGCCGAGATTCAAAAGATTACTTTACGCGGCGCTCCTGGATGCGTGCTTTCTTACCCGTACGCTCGCGGAGGTAATACAGTTTAGCACGACGTACTTTACCGTACTTGTTCACCGTGATGCTCTCAATGAAGGGGCTGTCCATCGGGAAGATACGCTCAACACCGACGTTACCGCTCATTTTACGAACCGTGAAGCGTTTCTTGTCTCCGCTACCGTGGATGCAGATCACATCACCGCGGAACTCCTGAACACGCTCTTTGTTACCTTCTTTAATACGATAACCTACCGTAATCTGGTCACCTGCTTTGAATGCAGGGAATTCTTTCTTCTCACCGGCAAAAGCTTGCTCGGCAACTTTCATTAAATCCATTTCGTTAGTTATTTTTATGGATTCCAACATTACACATCGGGCATATACTACTATTCGGCATTCAGCTCTCAGCTCTCAGCCTAATTCAATCGCCAGAGGCACGATATGTGCTCTTTCGACGAGGAAAAAGCGCAATGTGCGATTTTTCTCGAACATACGTTCTTCGACGGAAAAAGCGTGCAAAGGTACTGCTTTTTTTTGAATTGGCAAAATTTTTGTATGTTTTTTTTCAAAATTATTGATTTTATTTGCCGGTACGAAATATTTTTCGTACCTTTGCACGCTAAATATGCACGAGTGAAACGCGCGTTGTACATATTAGGGGTATTGCTCGCCGGTCTGGCATTGGTAGGCGGAACATTCATCGCTGCTTTGTCGAGCGACAAAGTGGAGACCGCGGCCGTACAGCTTGCGGCTGCCGAGTTGTCGCGCGCGCTCGGCACGAATGCGCAGGTCGGGTCTGTGAGTTATCAGTTCCCCGCCAGACTCACGATAAAAGATATATATCTGGAAGACCGTCAGGGCGATACGCTGGCGTATGTAGGAGAAGCATACGCCCAGTTCTCGCCCCTTGCCCTCCGCCACGGAGAGATTAAATTCAGCCACGTGCGATTGAATGACGTACTGGCGGATGTGCATCAGATAGAAATACCAAGTGCCGAAGGTGCGAGTACGAAAGAATGGAATTACCAGTTCCTCGTTGACGCTTTCCGGACGGATGAAAAAAAAGAGAGCAACCCCATGCGGAGTATCGTAGCGGTCAAGGATGTACAACTGGATAATATCCGTCTGCGGTATGAAGATTACGAGGCCTTCGTCTCCCATGCAGACATGGATCTTCACCGCTTTTCCGCCGAGACGCTGGATGCGGAGATAACCGAACTCTCTGCGGTGGTAGACAAGAAACCGTCCGGCGGAAATATTCAGTCACCGTTGGTGATAAAGGATCTTGACGCGCATGTCATTCTGACGGACAGCCTGCTGAATGTGCCCATAATGCATGCGCAGTTGCCGCAATCCGAACTGGAGTTGAGCGAGATTTCCCTGCGTTTGCCGTTTGAGGCCGCTTCTCTGGACGCCCCGCTGCGCATAGACGCGGAGCTGGTGCCGGCGGAGATATCCCTCTTCGTGCCCGCTCTCAAGACGCTCAAACGCCCGATCGGTTTGACCGGATCGGTAAGCGGCGCATTGGATTCCGTTGCGTTCAGCGATATGGTACTCCGTTATAACGGCAAGCCGCTCCTGCAGGGAGATGTGGCTGCCATCGGTCTGCCGGATATGTCCAACCCTTACCTGCGCGCCAACCTGACGGACGTACATACCAATGCAGCCCAGATGCAGGATTTCCTGTCGCAGCTGAACGGGCGTCCTATCCGTCTGCCTCAGGAGGTTCACCGTCTTGGGGATATCCATTATCGCGGTCTGGCGCAAGGCCGACTGCATGACCTGACGCTTCATGGCGCATTCAGGACTGCTCTGGGAGCGATCTCCACGGAAGGGACTTTCCGTTCGGATTCGGCTTTCGCGCATATGACCTACGACGCACGGGTGGTAGGGAAGAACTTCCGCCTGGGACGCATGCTCAATCTTCCCCAGTTACAGACCGTGACGCTGGACCTGGCGTCCCAAGGCAAGATCGATAACGGTTCGCTCTCCGGGGACGTGAAAGCGCACGTGCGGAAATTCACATATAAGAACTACACCTACGCCGACCTGCATATAAACGGCAAACTGCAACCGCGGCGGTATGAAGGCAAGTTCTCGATAGCGGACCCTCATCTGGACATGGCGTTTGACGGTGTTGTGAACCTGCGGCAACAGAATCCGGAGGTGAACTTCAACTTGCGGTGCCGTCATTTCGATACTTCTCCGATTCTGGACACAAGCATACGCACCTCCTTTGCTTTGGCAGTGGATATGAATGGCAAACATGCGGATGATATATCCGGCTACATGGTGCTTGATTCGCTTTTCCTGGCTACATCGCAGGATTCCGTTCTGATGGAGCAGATGACGCTTCTTGTATCGGCAGACGGAACCAACAGCAAAGCTGTCACGCTCCGTTCGGATTATCTCTCTGCGCAACTGGATGGAACATTCCGTTACGCAGACTTAGTGCCGGCTTTCACGGCGTTGGCGCACCATTACCTGCCGGCAGTGGTGGATGCTCCGTCGGCTAAATGGCAACCCGTCTCTTTCCGCATGAAGGCGGACGGATCCGAGTTGAGCCGTGTGCAGAAACTCTTTGCCGTTCCGGTCAAACTGTCGGATAGTCCTTCGCTGCGTGCGGAAGCGGATCTGGATCCCTCCGCTATGAATCAGTCGCCGGTAAGCTTCACTTTCCTTGCTTCGGATATGGAAGTGGGCGGCAAGCCGCTGCAAGACATACGCCTTTCGTTAGGAACGGAGTCGGAGACTCTGGCGCTTGATGTGTCGGCGTCGGCGGATAATCTGCATACCGGTCTGCGAGCACAGGCATTCCGTGACACGCTGTTGACGGATATCCGGTTCTCTTCTTTGATGGAACAGCCGGAGGAGACGGATGAGCCGCTTACCATACGAGAGAAACAGCTTGCGATGCTGGCGGAGCAACGAGCCGGAGCCTACGGAGGGGATCTGCATCTCGAGACCCGTTTCGCGCGGTATAACAAAGCGCCGTTGATTGATCTCCATTGTCTGCCGGGCACAATCATGCTGCGTGACTCGGTCTATACGCTGGGCGAGAGCCGCCTCACCTACTGTGCATCGGATACTACGCTCTCTATCCGGCATTTCCTCTTCGAGGGAGCGGGGCAGCATCTGTACGCCAACGGTGTCGGTTCGCGTAAGGCATCTGACACACTCACGGTGGATATGCAACGGATAGACGCATCCTATGTGGTGCCGTTTATCCTGCCGCAAAAGACCATCATGTTCAACGGCCTGCTCACCGGCAGCGCGGATATCACATCGCTCTTCCGCCGTCCGCAGATAGATACCCGGATACATATTGACTCGATGGGGCTCAACAACTGTCTCTTCGGAGACGCGGAGGTGGATCTGCATATATCCGATTCGCTCGCCTTCCATGCCGATGTGTTCAAACCGCACATGCCGGATACAAGAAGAGTAGCGTTGGACGGCAAAGCACTCTTTGACCATTCCGGCATATGGGAACTGGATATGACAACCGATTCCGTACCGCTTGAATTCATTAATCACTGGACGAACACGGTGCTGACCGATCTGGACGGATACGGGTCGGGCAGAGTAGTGGTAGGCGGCAGAAAAGGACTGGTGTACGTCCTGATCCGCGAACTGGCGCATGATGCCCATCTGACGCTCCCCTGGACGGGGGCGCGATATACCATCCCTTCGGATTCGATTATCATGGATACTACGGCTATCATCTTCCCCGATGTGCATCTGACGGATGCGGAGGGCAATCCCGTTCGTGTGAAGGGAGCAGTCCATCATGAGCAGTTCCACGATTTCGTGTTGGCTCTGCATGTGGATGCCACCGACGCGCTGGTCTTCGACAATGACGCGCCGGGCGAGATGCTGCGCGGCAAGGTCTATGCTACCGGGCATGTGGATGTCACCGGGCATGAATCGGATATCCTCGTCTCCGCTAATGCCAGCACCTCGAAGAACAGCCGCTTCCGCCTCTCGCTGGACAACGCTTCCTCTGCGTACGAGTCCTCGTTCGTCCATTTTGTGGCGGCAGGCGACACGCTCCGTTATGAGGTGCCGGAAGATTCGGTCCGCCGGACTATCGAGCTGGCGCGACCGGAGAGATGTACTATCAAACTGAATCTGGATATCAACCCCTTCCTGCTCTTCCAACTGGTGTTAGGAGAGAGTAACGGGGATATGATCCAGGGACGCGGCACAGGAGCTCTGCGCCTGACTTACGACACCAGCACCGGCGATGTCTCGCTGCTCGGTACGTATGATATCAACCAAGGTACGCTCTCTTATACCGTGGCGAATATGATCCGTAAAGAGTTTACCGTCGGTGAAGGCTCTACGATTGTTTTCTCGGGCAACCCGTCTAATCCCCAACTGGATGTTACGGCGAAATACAGGGCTGTAGCCAACCTGCGTGATCTGTTTGGAGACGATGCGGCGCAACTGGCTACCTCGCGGTCGAATATACCGGTGCTGACATGCCTGCATATGACCGGAACGCTTAATAATCCGATACTCTCTTTCGCGTTGGAATTCCCGATGTCGGACCAGAATATCCAGCAGCAGGTGCGCCAGATCATCAACACCGACGAGATGCTCATGAGGCAGGTTATTTACCTTCTCGTCTTTGGACGTTTCTTCACGCCTGATTATATGGCGAATGCGCAGTACGCTACGCTGAATTCCACCTACTCGCTGCTGTCTTCCACCGTTACCAGCCAGATTAACGCATGGCTATCGAGACTGACGGATATGCTGACGCTCGGAGTGGCAATCCGTACGGATGGAGATGGAGCCGGGAGAAGCCAGGAATACGAGGCGCAGTTCCAGTTGCAGCCGGTGGACCGGCTTGTGATCAACGGTAATGTGGGCTATCGGTATAATGATATCTCCAACCAGCCTTTCTTCGGTGATCTGGATGTAGAGGTGCTGCTGACGGAAGACGGCCAGCTGCGGCTGAAAGGATACACCCATACCGTTGATAAGTACTCGCTCCGCCAGGCGTCGACTATCCAGGGTGTAGGTCTCGTCTGGAAAATTGATTTCTAAAAACCATTCATTATACATCATACACAAAAAAATAACGTCCTCGCGAAGGACGTTATTCTTCTTTGATCAGCCAAGCATGGCTGATGTATTATCGTTTCTCGGGACGGGGACCGCGGCGTTCGGGTCTTGGTCCTCTGTCGAGGCGTGCGCCGTCACGGTCGCCACGCGGTGCGCGTGCCGGTCTCTCCGGCTCTACATAACCTTCGGGTTTCTCTTTCAGCGCTTTGGCACTCAGACGGAACTTACCGGTCTTCGGGTCGATCTCCAGCAGTTTGATACGGATATGGTCGCCTTCCTTGATTCCGGTCTCTTCCATCGTCTCATAGCGTTTCCAGTCGATCTCGCTGATATGCAGCAGACCTTCCTTACCCGGCATGAACTCAACGAAACAGCCGTACGGCATGAGCGATTTGACAACAGAGTCGTACTCTTCGCCTACTTCCGGCAGCGCAACGATTGCTTTGATCTTGGCGATAGCGGCAGCCATCTGTTCGCCGTTGTTGGATGCTACCTCTACCTTGCCGCCCTTCTCGTCTTCATCGATAGAGATGACAGCTCCGGTCTCAGCCTGGATACCCTGGATGATCTTTCCGCCCGGGCCTATTACAGCACCGATCATATCTTTCGGGATATAGAACGAAGTGATACGCGGAGCGTGCGGTTTGAGGTCTGCACGCGGAGCCGGCATGCACTCCAGGATCTTACCGAGGATATACATACGTGCCTCGTGCGCCTGTGCGAGCGCGTTCTCTAATATCTCATAGGAGAGACCATCTACCTTGATATCCATCTGGCATGCAGTCAGACCGTCCTTGGTTCCCGTGGTCTTGAAATCCATGTCTCCGAGGTGGTCCTCGTCGCCGAGGATATCAGAAAGGATCGCGTAGTTCTTGCCTTGGTTCTCCGAGATCAGGCCCATTGCGATACCGCTTACCGGTTTTTTCATCGGTACACCTGCATCCATCAGCGCCAGTGTACCGGCACAAACGGTAGCCATAGAGCTCGAACCGTTGGACTCCAGAATATCACTTACTACACGTACGGTGTAGGGGAAATCTTCCGGGATCATGTTCTTCAGCGCGCGGCACGCCAAGTTACCGTGCCCGATCTCGCGACGTCCTACACCGCGTTGCGCCTTAGCCTCACCCGTTGAGAACGGCGGGAAGTTATAGTGCAGCAGGAATTTGTCGGTTCCTTGGATCAGAGCCTCGTCAACGATCTTCTCGTCGCGGCTGGTACCGAGTGTTACGGTAGAGAGCGACTGGGTCTCGCCACGGGTGAAGATACTGCTTCCGTGAGGACCGGGCAGGTAACCTACTTCGCACCAGATAGGACGTATCTCTGTCGTTTTACGACCGTCCAGACGCTTGCCTTCATCCAGGACAGCGCGGCGCATAGCCTCTTTCTCTACGTCATGATAATAGCGGTCTACCAGGGCAGCGATCTCGTCGATATCTACGCCTAAAGCCTCTGCGCGGGCTGCCATGTAGTCGGCTTTCTCTGCCTTGAAATCCTCGCGGATCTGGCTGAACATAGCCTCGCGGTGGTGCTTGTCGGTGTCGGCGGCAGTAGCTTGCGCATAAGCGCGGGCATAACTGTAGTCATGCACAGCCTGCTTCAGCTCCTCGTCGTTTACCTCATGGCAATACTCGCGTTTCACTTCCTTGCCATAAGCCTTCATCATCTCGTTGATAGCCAGACACTGCGGTTTGATAGCCTCGTGCGCAGCTTTGATAGCCTCCAGCATTACGCTCTCCGGCACCTCTTTCATCTCGCCCTCCACCATCATGATGTTGTCATACGTAGCGGCAACCATCAGCTCGAGGTCTGCATGCTCGCATTGCTCGAAGGTCGGGTTGATAACCATCTTGCCGTCCACACGTGCCACGCGCACTTCGCTTACCGGACCCTCAAAAGGTATATCCGAGCAAGCCAGCGCAGCACCTGCTGCCAGTCCGGCAATGCTCTCCGGCATGTCGATACCGTCAGCGGAATACATCGTTACGTTAACGAATGTCTCTGCGTGATAGTTGGAAGGGAAGAGGGGACGAAGGGCACGGTCGATCAGACGCGCAATAAGGATTTCATAATCCGATGCTTTGCCTTCGCGGCGGGTGAAGCCACCTGGGAAACGTCCTGCGGACGCAAATTTCTCTTTGTACTCTACGGTCAGGGGCATAAAATCAGTACCCGGAACCGCATCTTTAGCGGAGCAGACAGTAGCCAGAATCATCGTGTTGCCGAGAGTCGCCATCACAGCGCCATCAGCTTGTTTGGCCAATTTGCCTGTCTCCAGTTTGATTACTCGTCCATCGGGGAGAGCAATCTCTTTGGTTACAATATTCATCTGTTTTTTCGTCATTTGCGGTCGCCGTTTGCGACCAATTATAGAATTATAATTTCTTGATACTCAAAAAATCGTGCAAAGGTACGAAAAAAATCCCACATAAGCAAATATATGTGAGATTTTTTTGTTTTTTGCAGAGAAATTGCACTATTGTTGCACTTTTGCGCCCGTTATAGTGTAGGTCTCGCCGTTGCGGAGGATCAGCACTTGTCCGTTCCGCAGCACTTTCTGATAGCTGACCTCTGATGGCTGAATGTCCTCCACACCTGTAGCGGACGATGGTTCTACGTATTTGCGATAGTATGCATATACATATACCGCACCTGCTGTGTTTGCCTTGTATGGTTTGACAGCCGCATTGCCCGCGTGGTATTTGAACATCGCATTGGTATTGCCCAGATTGCGGATGTAATAGCCGTTGTTGCCGTCTGCGACGAACTCCCAGAACTTGCAGTTCTGTGTGTTGGCATCTACGATGTCATTACCCCTGCTGGCAACCGCAATCATCTTACTGCCTATTGTCAGGGTAAAGCCTTCCTGGTTCTTCTCGGTGCCTAATACGAGGCGGCATGCTCCATCCGCATATGCTTCTGTCTCGGTCACAGTTACGTCTTCGGTCAGAACGCTCAGTTTTTTCTTTCCGGCATTGTCTGTTCCGCGAGGACCGGCTATCACGCCGTGGTTTTCATAGATTGTAGCCAGAATGATGGTATCTTTAGCTGCCAGAACAGACGGATCCGTCACTTTGGCAAACATGGCGGCTGCTACCACATGGATGGTGATCTGTGCGCTTTGGTTGTCGATGGTGGCGGTGATAACGGCGTCTCCAACTGCTACGGAAGTAACCTTTCCATCCGCATCTACGGTAGCTACGGTCTCGTTGTCGGATTCGTAACTGATGGTGTATTGCGAAGCGGCTTCTGCCGGATCTACGGCCGGGGTTAATAGCAGCGATGAACCGAGTGTCAAATTTATGTCCTCGTTGGCGAAAGAGATACTGTTGACGGTTACGGCTACTACATGTACCGTGCAACTCTTCTCTACCTCGCCGATTGTGGCGGTAATGACAGCATCGCCTATTGCTTTCGCGGTAATGACTCCGTTCTTGTTTACCGTAGCTACATCGGTATTGGAGGAACTGAAGTTAGCCGAAGCTGTAGCATATTCCGGTACAAAAGCGGTAATGCTCAATGTCTTTGTGCCGCCGATGTTCATTGTGGTCTCTGTCTCGGAGAGAGTGAAATCGGTTATGGTCGGTACGGTGATAGTCAGTGTATGGCTGGCGCTTACGCTCGGTACACGAACAGACGTGGCAGTTACAGTGATAGTTCCTGTCACATGTTTGGCGGTCAGCACGCCGTTGGCATCTACTACTCCCTGGTAGTCATGATCGGTAGCCCAGCTCAGCGATTTGTCTGCAGCATCATTCGGCGTCAGAACAACGTATTGGCTCATGTCGATGGACTGGCCTTGGTCAATGGTCGTTGGTGCACCTACAAACGCAATGTTCGTCAGTTTGATGGTTGTCGGCACAAGGCTGATGGCGATGTTGAACGAAGCATCCGTTTCGTCCAGACTGGCATTGGTGAACAGAGCATATACTTTGGCGTCAACGGTGCTCTTCGTCGCGCCGCCTTTGTATTGGATAGTCAAACTTCCGGCCGTGTTGTTGCCGTTTGCCTCTACGCTGAATAGCGCAGCATCAGTTCCGGTGATATCCCATAATATCTCGCTCTCCATATGGGTAGCGGTGTAGTTGACGGTCACTTCTGCCGTCTCGCCCATCTCTACTTCGCCGAAGTTGATAGCTTCTACTTCGAGGGTGGTCTCTACAGCTGCAGCCTCGCCGGATTTCTTGTATAGCGATATCGGAGTCTGGGTGCTCGTGTATAGTTTGAATCGTGGCGCACTGCTATTGTATTGGATGGTAGCAGAAGACTCTTTGGGAGCAATAGTGGCTTCTCCGGAAGCTATCGAAATCGTCCAATCGGTCGTTCCTGTTCCGGATGTCAGCGAGGTGCTGCTACCGCCCAGGAGATACGAACCGGCGTTGAATTGCCAATACGAACCGTTCTTGGCTATGGTGAAAGTCTGGGCTGCCTCAGGGATGATTGCTTCGTGATTGGTGGTATTGATGTCCACATCCTCTGTGATGGCACTGAGGTATGTCCCGTTTATCGCACCGCATACAGCCCCTGCACCTTCATTCACGAACACAACTACATCGCCAGCTGCTAATTCGCTTATGGAGTTCACGCGTACATATGGGGTGGTGGTTGCTACTATCGCTTCACTCGTTACGGTGAGACTCATTGTCAGGTACACGCTTGTGCTTTCATTCTCCCAGTTTGCGTCCTCGTAACTGTAGAAACGGATCTTGCCGGTGTAGGTGCCTGCTTGGTCTGCCATATAATGCAGTGTCAGACCCTGACCTTCGGCAGGGTTGTATTGGTCGCCGCCATAGATCCAGCCTTCCGTGTTGGTGCCCTCGATCCAGAATGTAGCACCGTCTGCCGGCATTTCGCTCTCCACGTCCTCAAAAACGACTCCGCAGTACTGCGGTAGACCCGAATAGGTTACATCCAATGCGACGGAACCCTCAACACTTGTTTTTCCTTTGATACTCACTTCCCCGAAATCCACATGGTTCGGGTTGACTGTAATACTCACGGTTGCATACGTAAAGGTACTCATCGCGCATGCTACCAGAAATAAGAAAATTTTCTTCATGATTTATTATTTTAAGTTAAATGATTATATATTTATTTGTGCACCTAATTATTTAGCAGAGTGGTTTAGTTTCTTTACGCTCCATTTGCCGACCACGAATGCCAGCGCCAGCAGTGCCAAAGGCAATAACGCATCACCGACAGGGTCTTTCATCGGGTCGTCCCACCCGCTTGTTTCTCCGGCATCTTCTTTATCATCTTCGTCTATCACGCGCCTCGGCCGACCTGGTGCACTAGCGGGCGAATAAGACCCCAAAGTATTACCAGTCACAACAGCTCCATCGGCAGCAGCGAAGGGCAGGGTAGAACCCGAACCAACCATCACAGAAGTGGACTGCATCTGGATTTGAGGAAGTTTGCCCCAATCCTGAGCGGGCTCCTGAGCACTGATGCTCAGGACGCTCACGATTGCTAAACTCATCAATAAATATCTCAATGTCTTCATAATCTTTTATTTTCAAATTACAAATTACAAATTACAAATCGAAATCATTTATTGATTTCTCCTACTTTTTTGCCGGTTGTGTCATAAATCACTCCACCGCGTAGGATATACATCTTGTCGTGATAGATAAACTTCTGCGGCTTCATATCCTCCATTCCTTCGCCCGGTACAATCTCCAAATCAGTCGGTGTTTTGGGAACCAGTCGGATAGAGATGGTGAATCGGGTGTCATTGGTCTCTGCATTGTTCACATGGAAGTTATACGGACCGTCTAACAGGTCGGTCGTTACTTCCGGCGAAACCTCATGATCGGTTACGTATAATGCTTCAATAGCATCGGTCATTACGTACTCTCTGTCGGATAACTGCAAGGTGTAGTCACCGCCAGCAGGTACCTGATAACCTACTGCGATGCTGTTGGCAGCCGTTGTCTTATCTACGGCGATGAAACTCAGGTTGTCGCCCGGATAAACGCCATAGAGGTTGAAGTTCGTGCTGTTCATCATCTTCGTGAAGTCGCCGTCTTGGTCAAACTCGGCCGTGTAGATATCATTGATCAGCAGATCTACTTTGTCTTTGCGTGCTTCGCTTACCAAATCAACAGCCAGTTGGATATCTTGTGCCACCTCGTCCATATATCGTGCCGGGGCAAGTGACTTGTCCGTACGTGAGTTGGCGGGGATAACCAATGTATTGGCTTCTTCATTCTGAATCTGTACGAAGAAGTTCTTGAATGCCTTCAGCGTCGCAGTGCTGGCTTGTTGCGACTCAAAGGTCTGACCGTCGTCTGTTGTGACGATATAACGAACCCCTGTTGTCGGGTTTGTATCATCCCACTGCCATCTGCCGGTCCAATTACCTCCGGCATCGTTGACATGAACCAGTTTGCCTACTTGGATATACGTGTTGCTCAAACCGCTTACGTTCGACATGTACGGGTTACCGATGAGGTTCCATCCGGAGTCGTTGTTCTTCGTAGCCAGTGTAACGTCGATAGTGATATTCTTATCGGTAGTCTCGCCGCTCTGTACTGCATTGGCCGCTACGCTCATCGGGATACGGTGGATACCGTATTGCTGGCGGACGTTGGTACGGGTCTCCGTTCCATCGTAAGCATAAATCTTCTTTGGCATACCGAGGAAGGTGTAACCTTGTCCGGCATTCAGTCCTGCGCCGGTGGACGGGTCCTCCGCCAAGACTGCCCATCCTGTTCCTCCGGCGGCGCGGGCTGCGCCGTCGTAGTACTGGAACTCGAAGCTACCCGTATTGCTTGCGTTCACGTTGCTGCCATAGATATCCACAGGATATTTGATGTTCTTTGTATTGGAAGCGTACGGCAGAACGAAGCTGTAGTACTGATCTTTAGTGGTCACGTAGTCGTAGTTGATCACCGCAGCCGAGTTGGTGTATGCACCGCTCGCCGTGTTATTGACCACGAATTGCGGATACTTGTGCTCATATGTCGCAGCGCCCCAGCTCGAACCGCCGCGCAGCGTCAGAGAAGCCATACCCATTTGCTTGCCGCTGCCGATGACCAGCTTGCCGCCCGGATAAACCGTGATGTTCTTGAAGGTATATTTGGTCGCCGCAGCACTCAGTGTCGCGCCGTCCGTTACAATAACATCGGTCAATGTGGCTTCGTCTGCGGTTAGTCCTAACGGCGCATCTTGATTGTCTGTAACGATAGCGGGAACAATCAGTGCACATGTTCCGGTCGTCACGTCGCTTCCGTTCTTCACAGCAATCGTCAGCGGCATGTTGGTCGAACTGGTCAGAGCCTGACTGGTGGACAACTCATATACACCATGATCAACTTTCGCAGAAGCAAGGGTCTGCAGGCTGCTCGGATCATTATTACCAACTTGTGTAGTTGCTTTGATACCGGCACCGCCGTACATCACTACCAGGCTGTTCGCCTTCCATTCGATTACTTGCATCTCTACCGGCTCATAGAAGTCAGCGGGCAAGATACGAACTTTGCCATCGTTCGATTTGTTAATGAGCAGTGTTCCGAACACACCCTTGTTGCTCAAACTTACCGTTCGGGCGGATGCATCACCTCCAAGCGTTGTTGCGCTGGTCAGCACATAATCCTTCAAATCGGTCGTCGTCGGTAGCCACTCATAATTATCAGGATTAGAGTTCATGTAGTTTTTATACATTGCGTTCGCCTGAATGTTGGTCGTAGAACCATTGTACAATGTTTTTTGGTCATCTGCGGTAGCTGTGGTCAGTTGCTCGGTGAACACCAACCGTGTACCATATTCTGCTTTACGGCTCGGACGAACGGTCTGCAAGCCCCACTTGGTGTAACTCGGAGCCGCGGTTGCACGTGTCGGGTCTGAAGCGTTATCCACTTCTATCAACGCACCTGTTGTCGAACTGGTATTGGTCGTACAGTTAGCCGGCAGCGCATACCACTTGTCGCCCCACTTAGCTGCAATCACGAAGTTTGCAGGTACGTGACGTCCTTGTACATCGCCTGTATTTGTAGTTGCCGTTGTCGGAGTAGGAGAAGCGCCGTCGCTTACTGTAATCGTTGCATCCTCAATTCCGTCTGTTGTTGCTGTCGGAGTGTATTCAACGTAGATAGGAGTTACCCCTACCTTGTTGCTCACTACAGGTATATTCACACTCGCCGTGTACGTACCATTGGATGTAAGGCTGAACTTGAATGCGCTATTGTCCGAAGTGAGCGTCAGGTTGGCTGTTGCGATGTTAGACGCAGAAACGGTCAGTACACTTGCTGCTTTGATACCCTTGCTTGCTGTGGAAGTTACTTTCACTTGTCCGTGCAACTCTATATTCGGAGTAGTCGAAGGATTGGTCGTGAACGTACGGTTCGTACAACTACCCAAATAGACAGGGTGGTATTGGCTCGGATCAGTAGAAATATTGGTAGTACGATAGCTCATGAATGTTGAACTTGTTCCATTTCCTTGTGCGATCAATTGACCATAACTTTGACCATCGCAGGTGGCGTCAAATTGGTTGCCGCTGCGTACAGTTATCGTCCATTCATATGCTGTTGTGCTTTGCTTTAAATTATCAGTTGTGGCATCGCTTGCATACAAGTACTTGTTTGTTTTCTTGTCGAGAATAGTCCATTTGCCGTTAGCTAATTTGGTGAAGGTGAATTCTGTCGCGTCGGAGCATAGTGCTGCACTGTTATAGCGTTTTTCTCCGTCATAAGTGGCTGCATAAACGCGATTCTCTCCACCATAACCATCGTCACTACCTGTTTGTCGGAAGTAGATATAGTAGTCGCCGCCGTTGATTTGGTCGAATGGATCATTATCATCAAACTTCGTGAATACCGGATACAAATCTACGTTCGCGGAAGCGATGGTCAGTGTGTTTCCGCTGGTACCGTCTGTGCCTCCATAGATACCCGCACTTGCCGGAGCATCTGTTGATTCGGTGTAGTCTGCTGTGCGCCAACCGAGGAATGTCCAACCGTCAAAACTTGCTGTCGGGAAGGTGCTTACCATGGTTGCATCTGCCAAGTCTTTATAACTTGCTTCCGTATGTCCTGCTGCCCAGTTGATGGTCGTTCCGTTGTTGTGGAATGTAATATCAAAATCGTCTTCGCAACTCATCGTGCGATAGTAGTACTGCCCGTCTGCGGCAATGAATGTAGGATAGATGTCACTGGTATATGCTTTAAATCCGGTATTTGCACTATGGTCTAATTGCAGGTATCTTGTGTTTGCATCTGTAGATGTCGGTGATTGTATAGCCCATAAACCGCTTCCGGCAGAAGAGATTCTCCAATAGAACACATCGTCACTTAATTTGATATCCGTATTGGCTCCACTTGATTGGTTTCCTTTATAGGCAATATATTTTCCATTTGCCTGTTGGATGGTATATTTTCCTCCGTCAGCCGCGGTATAACTAATATAGAATATCGTACCGTCTCCTGCTGTTGTCGTTGCAGGCAGTTTGCTGTTGTTATAAGCTTGCGCATAATAGTCCGTAGCATTGTACGTGGCTTTTATCTTATATGCGCCACTCATACCTGCCACGAACGCAGATGACTCACTTGTCTTGCGGTAAATAGCATAGAGTGTCTTGTCTGTAGTCGGAGTATAGGTGCTTGTTCCGGCTTCAATCTCCAATGTTGGTAATAGAGACATCGGTGCTATCGCCGTCTCACTCCATCCCACGAACGCCCAGTCACTACTGCATGCTGTTGTAGCAGCCGGAACATCGATTGCTGCTCCTGCTGACGATTGCGTTACGGGAGTAGCGGCTCCTTGATTATTGAAGGTAACCGTATATACGCGCTCGTATTGGGCGTACAAGGTTACATCTTCGTCCGGCACACAACTGATCTCTTGACCTGCGTCAAAATGATCTCCACTACCATTGGCATTCGTTGTCCAACCCGTGAACTTATAGCCTGCAAGAGTCGGCTCTGTCGAACAAATGGTGTATTTATCGTCATGGTCAGCAAATACATAATCTGTTACTCCTTCGCAACTTGTAGTCGAACCCGGGAAGTTTGTAGTATTAGCATCGTATGTCAAATTAAACTCATCGATATCACATCCGCACTCCAAAGCGTGTGAAATAATTGCAGGAGGGCCGTAAGAAGCTGTTATTCTGGAAACTTGGTATTGATAACTACTTGTATTAACGATGAAGCCTGTAGTGCTGCCTTCTTCTATGGTGATGGTTGTGGGACCTGATGAGGAGGCAGCTGTATTTGCCGTAGCAACATTTTCTCCATTATAGGTTAGCCTATAAGCAAGTGATCTGGCAGAACTGTTAGAATTGTGATAAATTGTAACTGAATTATATGCTCCTCCAACAGTCGGCAGTTGAAGCCAAACTCCGTCACTATTAGTCAATTGGAAATAAGTCTTTCCTCCATTAGTCTGTTGACCTGTAGTCGTCCACACGCTTCCATCAGTAGCGGTTACACTATGTGATGTCCCATACGAAATATTCTCTGTACCCGTCACATTCTCTGTGTATAACCGTTGTATATCATCATTTGTCAAACTTACCGTTCCGCTGGCACCGCCGCCGCTGCGGCTGTAAACTGCATAGAAAGTAGTATTGCTGTTGATGGCATCCGATGTGGCACCGGCAGATTTATAACTTGGAGTCGTTGCCCATGTCCCGCTTCCGTTCGGCTCTGTCGTTGTCCAGCCCAAGAACGTCTCGCAGTTATACTCCGAACTGATTCCTGTCACATTGGGCAGCGTTACCGTTCCGCCGGAACAAACACTGGTAGTAGGACTAACCGCTGCGCCGCCGCCTGTGGGAATAGTGTAGGTGATAGTACGTGTCGGTTTCGCACTCACACTTGCCGTAACCGTCACATCCGATGCAGGCATCGTGAACGAAGAGGCGGCTTCTGCGGTCAGTACATTGCTCTCTCCGTCCGCACGGGTCACAGTCCAGAGGACGTTCTCATAACATGCATCAGGAGTACCCGTCAGATTGACGGTTGTTCCTGCCGTTACAGTTGCGCCGCTATTATTACCTTCTGAAACAGACGCACCGCTTCCCGGCTTTGCCGAGATAGTTACATTCTCCGGACTGGCAACATTCACCACGAACTTACACGTCGGGTTAGTGGTGTAATTGTATGTAACAGAAAAGTTCGGAGTGCTTGTTATATTGAAGAAATACAAGTTGGCACCATTCGTACTGGTTAAATTACTTGCAATCTCGTTGGCAGCCCAAACGGGAGTACTGCTGGCTGTATATTGATGTAAGTACCAGCGATTATAGTTTGATCCGCTAACCAAACTTTCGCCTTTACCCTTGTTGTAAATCACATGAGTGTCGGCATTGTTATCGCCTTGGAGCAATAGGATTTTCCACCTTGCGTAATCATTGGAAACGGCATCTACCAACTCAATTCTATTGGTATAGCTATCATTTGTTGCTGCCAGATATTTACCATTAGCAAAGTTCTTTATCTGCCAATATTCTCCGTCTGCTATAAACTGCCATACGGCTCCTTGTTCGGAAGGAGACATGGTAGAAGAAGCACCGGAGCCATCGACAGTGACACTATTCAGTTTCGTACTATTATAAACCGTATTAAACAATGCATTGGCAGAGCCGGAGCGATTGGCGGTGATGACATAATAACCGGCTACGATAGAAGCACTGTTTTTCATCACGTTGAAAGTAACATTACTTCCTGCGCCGTCCCCGCTATAATAGCAGGCATAGAGCGTAGTGGCAGAAGTCGGATTATAAGTGCTTCCGGCTTCGTATAATGTAGGCTCGGAGGTTGTCGTACCTGCAATGCTTGCCGTTGTCCATCCGGCGAAAGTATAACCGTCCGGAGTGGTAGCAGGTTCGGCGGGCAGCGTCACGCTATTGCTCGTAATCGGACTGGGTGTTGCTACGCAAGCCGGAGTGCTGAAAGTCACGGTATAACCCGGAGCTACCAAATAGAAATTGTAGGTGCCGGCGGGTTGGGATGTACTCAATGTCAGCGATGAAGCAAACGCATTGGTAACGCTGCCGGATGCTGAACGGTCACCCGTGCTGACATTTTTCCAGCCATAACCGCTTACGGTACGGAGAGTAGTGCTTGCCGTGCCGAATGCAACATAATCCGTTGCGATTAACTCATCATCCAAATCATAGTAATTGATCGTATAGTATGGCACGAAATGGCAACGCCAGTTATCCGCACCGTCTGTACAATCTCCGACCCAGATCTGGAACTTACCCGCCTGACCGGCTGAATACGAGCTTACATTGTTTGACCAATTGCTGTTATAGAACGAACCCATGCTTCCGAAGTTGCTTATCGTACTATTGCCCGTTGCGACATAAGTTCCTTCTGTTGCAGTTGCGATACCTACCTGATATTTTAATGTCCCATCGGTAGTGAGCATGTCGCTTGTGAGTGTTGTGATTTCTGTTTCGTACTCATTGGTATTGCCCGTAGCAGACAGGGCAAGGTTTGTTCCTGTTCCGCTTGCGCCGTACATCAATCCGTAACCGTTAGGGGTAAAACCGACAAACAGGTTGTCGTCTGAATAGTTAGAGTAAATTCTCAATGTACCAACTGCCCCTTCTGCCGAGTTGCTTGCAGAACGAACCGCTTTGCGTTGCGTTCCTGCGCAAGCTTGTTGAGTGGCGGAAAACAGCAGGTTGTCCTGTAGCGTCACGGTATTTGACTTGGCTCCACTTGTTCCTAAACCGCTACTCTTGTATTCATTTTGATAGCCAACATAGAACTGATTCATCGCACTTGCTGACCCAATTGTAAAGTCTTCTATCTGCCATTCTGTGGAACTACCTACTTGTGTGAAGCAGCGGAAACTCCATGCTCCCTCTGCCGGACCATAATGGAACGAATAATCGCTACACAGACATTCTGTTGTTGTGCCTGCTACATCTTGGCTCTTATTGCAATATCCGCTTGCGCCATTGGCTGTGATAGTGAAGGTATAATCCGTCTCACAGGTTAAGCCGGTTATGGTACATTGTGCTTTCGCTCCGCTCAGATCAATGCTACCTACCGATACTCCGACACTTGGAGAAACGGTCACTTCGTATGGCGTCGAACCATCCACATGGCTCAACTTATCCCATTGCAGCGTCGCCGAGTTGTGATTGATACTCGTCACCGTCCCGTTTATATCGTCCAGCGGCGTGCAGCAATTCGGGACAGAAATATAGGAGGTTGTAGAAGCCGAGTGTTTTGTAAATGCGTGCGAGTAAGTGCTTACGTAGGGAGCAAATCGTTGCGGGGACGCATCTTTATTAAAGCCCAAGTACCTACTTCCCGAAGCACTGGACTGGTAAGAATAAGAAGTTGTTCCACTTTCTGTCCAAGTAGAAGACGGGATATCTGTACCTACAGTCAATGTAGTGTTATCTCCTCCGCTACTAATATATGTTTTTGTTCCTGAATTATCATATGATAATTTTCCATCTGCAAAAGTAAAAATCACTGCGCTCGCTGCATCGGTAACGGCAGACATATAGTCTCCACTTCCCTTTGATCCGATGTAGTATTCTGTTCCTCCACTATTTAGTGACAATTTAAATCCTCCACCTCCTTCTGTCTTTGTATAAACAGGATAGAGATTTTCGTCTGTTGTGGGGGTATAACTCCCGGCAGGAATGATAGTCGGTGCGGTAGTCGTCCAAGAGGATTGTTCTGCGACCCAACTCTTTGTCCAACCGGCAAATGTATATCCTGCACAGCCAGCACGGGACGGCAATACAACTCCGGCACCTGCTGACGCTTCTGTTAGTGTTGCACCATTATCCATAAGGGTAACCGTTAACGGAGTCATATCCGACTCTTCAATACAGAATTTCGTATTCGGACGGTAGTTTGTTGCTGTCGCTCCAGTCCAAGTAGAAGAAGTCGTAGGATCAGCATTAGTTGAAATAGCGCGTGTGTATAATTGAGCACCGGTAGTGGTGTTTGCCGTATGGTAGTAAAACGCGTAAGATGAACCTCCTTCATCAGCATTTGAATTATCATCAATGACAACGACCAAGTTTCCGCTTCCATTATACTCAAACGGAGTATCAAGTATTATCTCGTTCCAACCATTTGTGCAATTTAATGAGCCGGAATAGACCTCATCAAACGATGTTACTGTTACATAATCGCTTGTGGATAAGGCTGTAAGAGCTGTATTCGCCATATAAATTTTTACAGTATTAGTTTTCGTCATGCTTGAACTATACTGATACTGAAAATATATGGACTTAATTGTTCCTTTCTTACCTGCGGCTAAGCCTAAGTCCGTTTTTGTATAGAGAATTTGACGAGTGCTATACTCGTAATATGGATCTACAGGACCATATTGATTACTATAGGTTGTTCCGCTCACCACATTAGTTCCGGCATGATCCGTACAACCTTTGGCTTCAAAGTTGATTTGAACATTGACATCTTCCGTACTGGTAGAGGAAGTTACTGTAAAGGTGTTGCCAACTTTCTCAATAGTCGTAGTACCATTACCGGCAGTTATTGTATATGCCGGACTGGCATACACATAACCCGATGCTGGTGTGGCTGTTATCACATTCCCTGATACGGAAACCGATCCATACGAATTATTATTGCTCGTTGCAGTCAATGATGGAGTTGTGAAATCGACCTCGGTGGTACTTAGGGAATAATTATCCCCTACTTTAGCATAGGCTTTGACATAGTAGTGAGTGTTAGGAGACAAACCGTTCAGTACTTTTTCAAACGAAGAAACATTTGTACTTGAGCCAGCATCGCTTACAACTACCTTGGTGTCAGAACTGCTAACGCCACTGGATGTCTTATAGAAGAATCCCCATTCGTTGATATCGCAATCTCCTTTTGTGATACCTCCACAACTCAACGTTGCACTGCTCAAAGAAACCGACCCTTTATTTGGAGCACCCACAGTAGGGGGAGTTGTGCAAGAAGGAGCAGGGGTGTCATCATATTTAAATACAGCAGACGAAAATTGCATATATGCGGGGTATCCGTTGTTTCCGCTTTTAGGACTGCAATTAATATTATATACTACTCGGTAAAAGCGTCCTGTCCAATCGTGTCCTGCAGGTCTGTTAAAAGTCATAGTGCTATTGGCAGCCCATGAGTCAGAAGATGTGACATTTGCAGATACATCTCCATTACCTCCCGCTTCTGCCAATTCCGCAGTTGAATAAACTTGCAAAGTAACACTATTTACAGTTGCATGACTAACTGTGCCATGGGATAATATAATTTTTGTTATATTTTCGGAAATAGCAGTTTGGCTGTATATTGGGAAGTCCGCATTGCCAGAACTACCGTTTTTTGCGACTCCTATTCGCCATGGAGAGATATTCGTGTTTCCTTGAATTTTCCAAGTCTTTGAGGATTGTGTAATACTTTGAAGTGTATATGCAGAGGTTCCACCTGTAGTTGTGCCATTTAGGGTGTATGCAGTTTCTTCTGCTCCCCACACATTTCCTACACCGATGGAGAAGATTATGGCTAAAACGGCTAAAATCTTTCCAAAACATAACCGTGTTACCACCGAGTCATTCTCGACTCGTTCTCGAACCATTATCGAGTCATTCTCGAACCATTTACGAGAGATACCATACCATCTACGGCTTAAATACATGTTTGAGTTTTTCATTATGTCTGTATTTTAATATTCAAAATTAGGGCGTCGCCTTTCGACGCAAACGATAGTGTGTTTGCCCCATGTGGGGACTTGAATTTGTAATCACAGGCTCAACCAAGAGCCGGTAACCGGATAATAATAAATGTACTGCATAATGAAAAACTTATTTGTTAAGGAAAACTTAATCGATTGTATGTGTGCTATTAGTAACGACTTGCGGCAAAATAACCACGAGTTGCCCCTTACTTGCGTCGCTAATGCCTCCTCATCGCGTCTTACTTGCCCCTTACATCTATTTCGTAAGGCGCTTGTAATGAGCGTGTTGCTCCTTTCCGTATGCGTTGGAAATGCGTGGGGAACAGAGGTTACATTGACATTCACTACTGATGCGGGGCGTGCGGCACTCTCTCCTGTTTTGCCGGCACCATCTAAAGCAAATTCCACTAGTGCTTTAACTGCAGGAACAACATACACCTGTTCTGGTATAAATATAAGTGTAACAAAAGGAAAGTCTTCAAATACACCATCTATTTTCTGGAAAGACAACACAAGTGTTACGAATGGTAATACTGATTTGCGTATATATCGCGAGAAGGACTCTGGAACTGGATTATCCGGCAATACTATCACAATCTCATCCAGTAATACTATAGGCATTAACAATAAACGGCTCTAATTTAGGAGGATTGACAGCATCAGCAGGTACTTCTGGTGGTACTGCTAGCGCGAAAACATGGTCCGGTAGTGCCACTTCAATAACATATACCAATACTGGAACCAAGAATGTTCCAATAACTAGCATAGTTGTAACTTATACTCCAACTCCTTCTTGCACAACTCCCCCTACTGTGGGTGCTCCAAATAAAGGGTCGTTTAGTTTGAGCAACTTTTGGTGCTCTTGCCGATTTTAAGTTTTTCATTATGTCAAAGAGCACTCGTTAACAAGTGAAATTTCTTTGCACTTTGTTTTGCGTGCAAAGATACAATATTTTTTTGACATATACAAAAATAATTATAATTTTTTCGAAAATTTATGATTTTGGAATACTTTCATCCCAAATTGCACTATACACACAAAAAAACGGTAACTCCGTTTGGTTGTGGAATTGCCGTTAATTTTGCTCCTGCGCTATGTGTCATATGGCTTGATTTATCTCACTAACTTTTGAGAAATGATACGATGTACATACACCTTCTCGTCTTCTTCTATAGAATAAAGTATCGCCATTTCTTTGTAATTCTCTCGTCTGATTTCCTTCCCATATTCTTGAGAGAGTTTTTTCTGCACAACTTTCAAATCGGCAACTTGAGACAATCCCTGTAGCTGCTCTTTGAGACCTGTAATATATCTTTCTGCTGTTAATGGAGCCTGATATTCACGTCTGATTGTATAATCTAACTCAAACAAGTCAGAAAGAGCTGCTTCTGTAATTTTGACATCCCGCAGAACCATCATTCAGCCTCCCGAATATCATTCAGGCCATACAAACTACCAAGATGTTTATACACCTTATCAAAAACTTCGTCAACAGAATATGTCGGCTTGCTTTTCCAATTGGAATCAATCAATGGCTCAGGGTTATGAAGAGCCAAGTTATATGAAACCTTGGTTAGCAGTTTTTTTTGCTCGTCATATGGCAGCATATATACCATATTCAATACACTCTGGAATGTCGGTTGCGTCTGGACCATAACTTTTGTTGTTTAAACCTTTGCGGTTGCAAAGGTACTGCTTTTTTCTGACATACGCAAGCATTTGGAGAAAAAACTTCCGTTTTGTGCAGAATTTAAGTTTTTTTTGTTGTTGCGCGATTGTTCTGATTGTACTTTTCTTAGGTTCTTCTCGGGACATGGTCCCGTGATGGTCCTGTTCTAAATCGTACTTATGATATGTCTCTGTATGTATCGGCTCACTGTGTTGCGGCTGCAATGAAGCCGGCGGGCTATCTCATTCTTGGACTTGCCTTCCCTCATTGCGCGGCGGATATACGCTTCGTGGCGGTAGAGTAACAATGCTTCTTTGTGCGTCTGTTTTCCTGCAGGACGGCCGAGATGTTTGCCCTCCGCCTTCCGCCTTGCCAAGGCTTCGCGTGTACGCTGGCTGATCAGATTGCGCTCGATCTCCGCCGACAGCCCGAAAGCGAATGCCAGCACCTTTGATTGGATGTCGTCGCCCAACCGGTAGGCTTCTTTGATGGTCCATATACGGCAGCCGCGGTGCATGCAGTAACTCAGGATCTCCATAATCATATAGAGACTTCTGCCTAAACGACTCAACTCGCTGCAGATGATCATGTCTCCGTTTTTAACATGCCGTAGCAGTCTGCCCAACCGGCGTTTGGTATATACCTGAGTACCCGAAACAGTCTCTTCTATCCATCCGTCAATCTGCCATCCTTCTTTGGCGCAGAAAGAGTTGATCTCGAAACGCTGGTTCTCTACTGTCTGTTTGTCGCTGCTCACGCGAATATAACCGTACCTCATGACTTTTTTGCTGCAAAGGTACTGCTTTTTCCGCAAATTTATTTCCTTAGATCACTTACAATCGTTTTTTTTTAGTGCTGATTGCCGGCACTATATTTAATGTATTTAGTGTTTATATTATTCTTTTGTTCGTGTGCGCGTATGCACTTACACGTATTGAATGAGTTCATTTCATTTAGAGGGTCGATAATTATCAACCTTTGATATATCCACCTCTATACTCTTCCCCTTAAATCCTTCTGATGCCTCTATCATTTTTTTAAGTTGCACTTTATTCACTTTCTTTTCAGGACATGATGCACCTAGCCATATTTTCTTGAGTTGCAAGGGGAATGGCGTCATTGAGTTCTCTGTAATGTCAACGTACTCACTTATAATTTGATTGGAATTTGTTATCATCCATTCTATATTGGGCTTTATCCTTTCGGAACTAGAAGGTATAAAGGCAAGACGTATCTCGCTTTCCACTTTATATTCTTTACTTTTGATAAAGGCTCTCCATAAATCCCAATTGTTAAATACAAATATAAATCCCTCGCCTTTTTCCTGAAAAGTACTTATGAGTTGTGTAAAGCGTACTAATATATTGTTAGGATTATCATCCTCATAACTTACTTTGCGTAAGAAGAAACCGTCTCTAGCATCAATTTTATTAGCATCAAACTCTAAACTAACCCCTCTAGTATCATCTGCGTATAATCTCCACATTGTCAAGTCAAGAATGGATTCTATTGGAGAACACGACCAAATAAATATCGGTTCCCTTTTTTCGGGAAGTAGTTTCACTTGATCTTTCTCTCCATATAATTTATTCCAAAAAAATGTCCCGTCTTCTGTATCATTCATTCCTTCAGTTGCAACCATACGGTAAGAATTGTTTTTTATACTTGCAAAGATTGATGATAAAGTGGTAAATCTACACAATTCACTTCCTTCGAACGGGGGAAATAGCTTATCAAAAAGAGCTTTTTCTACGTCATCTTTTAATCTTATCGTTTTGCCTTTACCAATCTCTACATCTACAATCGAAATAGTTTTTTCTGTAAAAATACTATTAAATATATTGCAGAAGATACCTTTGTATATATCTATATCATACTTTTCTTTTTTATTCTTACTTGTATTTTCAGAATATGTCTGAAGAATCGTCTTCCCCCTTTCACTGTATATGTAATCAATGATTTGCTCTAAAGTCTTATTTTTTATCTCTTGTTCATCGCCATCTTTCCACCAATCATATAAAATAGCACTCCTACCATCTGTAAGTACTCCAAATCGCAAAAGCAGTCTGTCTCGTCCGTACTCAAGTTGTTGTTTTCCTGTATATTGCGCACGATTGCTGCTCAAATTCGTCTTCACTTCTACGCATACATATGGTTCGTAGAGATAAAAGACCATTATATCAGCCTTTTTGAAAGAATCCGAATATTGATATTCCATAGCACAAGTAAACTCAGGTTTAGAACTAAACATTGTTTGAATGTGATTTGCAATCTCAGACTCTTTCAAAGAATGTTGCAAATATGTAGATAAATTTTCCATTTCCATATGCTATTATATTATAAATAGAGATTTTTTTGGGGGGGGCAGTTTGCTGTGATATGTTCTATTTTTTTTTGATATATAGACAAACTATGAATTTAAAAAAGCATATATCTCGTCTTTGTATCGTAATGCGTGCTCCATACCTCCGACAAATAACATTAATTGTTTATTCTCGGATATGAATGGCTTGTCATGTGAAATTAGTCTGGAGTACTGGTGTTCATTTATAGTTGAAATATGCATCACTTTACATAAAAACATATATAATTCATGATTCTTATAAGGAAGTTTCTGCAAAAATGTATACATTCCAAATATCTTGTCATCGCTATGACTGTCCGTATTCCAATAATCGATTAAGACAACACGTAACTTGTTTCCGTGCAATAATCTCAATTGCTCTAATTCAAGGTTCACATAATAGTCACCGAATGAAAATCCTGCTATTATTAGTGCGTTATTTTGTGATATTTTATGACTTAAATGATAGCGATATGTGGCAAATGGTTGAATGGTGAGTTTATCTGTTTTATTTAAACCTGTGATAATCGGGCTATGATAGATTGAATCTCCATTTTGTGCAGTCACTGGACTCATTCCGTGTCCCACAAAATGTCCCATGCTCTCACGAAAAGTAGGCCATTTGTACCAATCGTGAGAATTGCGGAGATATAGTTCCTTGTTCTCATCTTCCAATTTCATATTTGAATAGCTATATAATAAACAACCATGAATATGATTGATGGTATTCTCTGTACTTTGAAGTAGTTTGGTCGGATTGAATTTTTGAAGCGGTTTGTAATTCACAACTTCCTCAAAGCCATCTTCGAAAGTAATGCTATTCTCTATAGTTGTGTCATAGTTGAAATTGAAAACATCCCATTTAAAAGGTGCTGCCTGCCAAAATTCTTTATACCATGCACATGTGTTGTCTTTTTCCGCAAGATAATATTCATCATAATGATTAACAAGATCCATGATGATATATGTCATTTGATTTAAGGCTCGATGGAGTTCCTCTGGAGTATATGCAAAATTTGGATTTGTAAAATAGGCAAACAATGGTACTTTTGTAAAATCACGATATTTGTATATCCACACATAGCTGTAAGACTCCAACATTTCTAGTACATGGAAAATTCTTTCAAAATGTATTATTCCATAGGACGCTTCGGCATTAGGATCTAGTGCCCCTTGTGGGTAATCCGCACACAACCTTTCATATACTTGACGAATCAAAGGACTTATTGATCCTTTAGATCCATCGTAGTACACTATTTCCGGGGTTGTGACAAGCCGTTTTGTTATGTTAGCCGTAGATGGAGTGTTATCACACCAATCAAAGAAGCTTAAGTTTACGCCTGCTCCTAAAATTGCGGTCACTCTCTTTTGTCTTTTTAAAATACACATATGTTGTTATTTCCTTTTTGCTTATCTATAGTAAAAATCTAAACTTTTTTGCACTTTCTTCGTGCGCGCTTTTATATTTGTTTGACTATTTTACTTAGTTCTTTTTCCAACTCCAAGGATTTACTTGGTCCTTTTTACTTAGTCCTTTTGACCTATTGAAATGACTGGTTTTGCGATTTTATGCACTTTGGAGGCTAAAAAATATACATTTTTATGCAGTTTCGTGTCAAAAAATCTTACATTTTCTTGCATATTCCGTTTTTTTATAGTACTTTTGCATCGGTTTTTGAACCACGAAGCATTATTTTATACACTTTTTTGCAGTATATTGCTATGGCAACCGATTATTTAAGCATCTTAAGCGACCAGTTAGAGGAGCTACGCAAAACCCCGTGGGAATCTATCATCACTCGCAAAGAGGAACAAGAGGTAAATCTCAACAGCCCACTCGCGCAAGTAGTGATTGGCGTGCGTCGTAGCGGTAAGTCCACGCTATGCGCCAAGTTGATGATGGAGAGTAAACTTCCATTTGGTTACATCAACTTTGACGATGATCGCTTCGGCAAACTCACCCGCGATGATTTCGACCCGCTGTTGCAAACTTTATATCGACTCAATGGCGATTTTAAACACTTGCTTCTTGACGAGGTGCAGAATATCGAAGGCTGGGAGTTGTTCGTTAACCGAATGCTCCGACAAGGAATGCACGTCATCATTACCGGAAGCAATGCCAACCTGCTCAGCGGCGATTTGGCAACTCACCTGACCGGGCGTCATCATAAGATTGAACTCTATCCTTTTTCTTTCCTTGAATACTGCCAGAGTCACAATGTGGATATCGCGTCATATTCCACCAAAGCAATAGCTCTGCGCGAACGTGCGCTCGACGAGTATCTCTTTCAAGGCGGTTTTCCGGAATTGCTCAACCTCAATGAGGCTGAACGAACCGACTATGTGCGTTCGTTAGTGCAAACTATCGTTGAGAAGGATATTGCAAAACGTTACAAAATCCGCTATGCGGAGACTCTGAAAAATATTGCAGACCAAGTGTTGGATGAGTTCACCAATGAGCAATCATCCTCTTCCATCCAAGAGAAGCATCATCTCAGTTCGGCTCACACTGCAAAGAATTACTTGCAATATATCCAGAATGCTTATCTCGTATATGGCGTACCACGTTTCTCCTTAAAAAGTATTGAGCGCCGCAGCGTAAACAAGTATTATGCAATGGATAATGCCATGGTCGCCAAGCGCGAAGGAGCGTTGCTAACTGAAAGCTTGGGACCACGATTGGAAAACATCGTGGCTATTGAACTCAAACGGCGCGCTTCTATTGACGACCAAATCTACTATCTCCGCAAAGTGCGCGAATATGAAGTGGATTTTGTTCGCGTTCGCAACCACCATGTGCAGGAACTTATCCAAGTTACCTATGATTTCCGAGATCCAAGCACCAAGTTGTACAACCGCGAAGTAGGCAACCTCTTTAAGGCCGACCAATTACTGCACTGTAATAAGCTTACACTTGTGATGGCTTACGGCGAGAAGCGCGATATTGTCCAAGACGGTAAAACAGTCCATTGTGTTCTTGCCTCCGATTGGCTTTTGCAGCAATAACCATTTCTCAAACTGGCGCAGACACCTGTGTCAGTTTTTTATTCAGTCATTTCAATCTGTCAAAGATCTTTTCAATCGTTTTTTTGTGTGCTGATTGATGGCACTACCTTTCGTGTCCTGGCCCCGGGAGGAATGAAGAACACAAAAAGGAAAGAGATAAAACCATGGAATACGGTCCTATCTCCTATCAAACACACCCAACCTTACGGCACTGCCGGTAAAAGCATTGCGGAATGTCGAGCGGTATGCTGTAGCGTTGTTCATACAAAAGTAGTGTCTTAACCGTTGGTACTTTTGTTTGTTATCAAACACGGTGCAAAGGTACAACATTTTTACGAAATATGCAAATAAATTTGTATATTTTTAGACATAATTTTACGCAGAATTAAAAAATAGCATCCCTATTTGTCAATTTGTTTACATTTCCACTATATCCGTCAATTATTCCACATTCCGTTACAGTTTCGCACGGAGCAGAAAATGCACATCCGTGCGGGTCATGGACCGGTCGTGCGCTGCCGCCCAGGAGCGGGCATAGACGGTTTCGCTGACGCGCAGATACAGCGCTATCTGCGGGATGATCTGCCATCGCAAACAGACATACGCCCTGCCGCCTAATCCATATACGGCAGGGATAGAAAAAGCATACAGCACATCGTGCTCGTACATATAGATCCTGTTTGCCCACTCGCGGGCGTCGAATCCCTGTACCCTTAACTTTAATGTTAAGGGAAGTTTCGTATTGAGCGTTGAGAGTTGAGAGAAATCGAGGGAGAAATCCTGCGCTATGCTGATTCCATAAGTCAGTTGAGAGTTCAGAGAATTAGTGTTTAGTGAATTAGTGTTTAGTGAATTAGAGTTTAGGGAATTTGGTGCCAGGTTCGTGTCCGCGGTAGTACGCAAACTCCATCCGCAGGAAGACCAGTCGAACTGTGCGCGGGCAGAGTAGAGTGCATCGCCTTTCTGCCGGGCGCGAAGCCGAAGACCGATCCGCCAATCTTGGCGGATATACCGGACTTCCGCCATAGCGTCGTAGCCAAGCGTTTTGCTTTGCGGGAGACCGTATTTGGGTCCGGAGAAATAGAACACATCGCCGTAACCGGTCAGCCGCCAGTTCCGCAACCGTGTAATGTCAAAACCTACATAGCCGCCGTTCTCGTCGCCTATGCGCGAGGTCTCCGAGAAAGCATACCCCTGCGCGTTGTCAAACCACGGCGAATAATACCTGTAGAGAGCCACCAGCGACACGCCCGAAGCAGGGTAGAAACGGCTTCCGACAATCGTACCGAAGCCCCAATGCGCTACGCGCAATTGATGATTGATAATTGATGATTGATGATTTTGACTTGTGGCTATCTCACCGAAGACATCAAACCATCCGTGGTTGTACCGCGCGGAAACACCGATCACAGCTTGGTTCCTGCCCCTGAAATAATGCTGATTGTAGGTGGTGTTCCGATACGGACGGATGCTGTCGCTCCATATGTTCTCTATTGCCGTCAGAGCTACCTGCAACCGGTTATGCCGAACCGTCAGATTGGCTCCTATCAGATGGTGCCAGGTGCTGTCATTGGCTCGTTTCATCGAGTATAAGACACTGGCGTCCAGCCTTGTTTTCTTGTTCCGTTCCCACCGCAAAGTGGCTCCTGCTCCATGCAGCCCTTCGCCGTCCGCCGAACTATAATACCGCAGTCCTTCGCGACTCTGACCGGCTGATTGGATATACACGGATTTACCGGCATGAAAAACCGGCGCCAGCACTAAACCCTGACCAAAAGAAGCCTGGAAATTACCGCCTACTATTGTATGCAAATGTCCTATGTCGCGCAGTTGCAGATAAGCTCCGTACTGCAAATCTCCTGCCATTCCTCCAGCCGGTCTGCGCAACTGCGCTCCGAAGGTTACACGACGTTGAAAATCAAAACGATAGCGCGCCTGCACAAACATAGGATCGCTGCCTTTATAAGACTCTATGTCACGTGCGTCCAGACGGGTAATGATCTCATGCGTAGCATAAGCGAACACCTCACGCGCGTAATATTTTTGTTCGCCCGCGCTTGCGCCTATACGCACGAACGGAAGCAGATCCCGTATCTCATAATCCGCCAGACTCTGAATCATTCGCAACTCATACAGAGACTCGAACGGATGTTTGTCCGCATACATCAGAATCTCGTCTATCTGTTGCGGCGAAAGAAAATAGAGCTGCTGCAACTCTTCGTCCGAGGTGTTGTTCAGGTTGATAGGCTCTTCGTGAAGCGCATAGAGATCGGTCTGCAGCTGTTCGTAGTCCACCTCGCCGATCTCCGTTGCCGCATTGTATATGTCCAGAATGATGTCGTCCAGCGAGGCAGCAACCCCCTCCCCATATTGTTCTACGGGCGACCTCTGGGCGCCCGATCGAGCATAACTCTTCACCCCTACAAGGGAGGGAGAAAGGAGCAGTATCAGAATCCAAATCTTACAGAATTCTCTTTTCACGGTGCAAAATTAGTAAAAATCTTGCATATGTGCAAAAAAAGCAGTAATTTTGCCGCGGATTTATGGATCGGAATACGCTCTATCATATTGTCGAATGGTCGGTAGCCCTCGCCGCGTGTGCGTTTCTGCTGTATAAGATTGTCACCTACGACAACTATGCCGCGCTCGGTGAAGCGCTGCGCAATATGTCATGGCAGCAATGGACGGCAATGGGCCTGTGCGTGGCTCTCATGCCGCTGAACATGGCACTCGAAGCATGGAGGTGGCGCACCCTATGGAATGCACAAAGGGACAATGTACAATGTACAAAGGAGCTGTCTTTTTGGGAAGCGCAGAGGCAGGTGTATTACAGCAAGTTAGCCGGGCTGATCACTCCCTGGCGGCTTGGCGAATACCCGGCAAGAGGGATGTTATTGGTAGAGAGTTTAAAGTTGAACGATGAAAGAAGGTCGAATGTCGAGAGCGGGAAATTGATGACGCGTGTACTCTCGATGGGGGCTGTAGGAAGCGCTACCATGACTGCGGCAATCGTCCTGGCAGGTGTGTTGGGGCTGGCTTTTTCGCCGGAGGTTCTCTCGCTTCTCGGAGGCAGTTATCTCTATGCTCTGGCGGTTGCAGTGGCACTCCTGGCGATGGCTTTCGCGTTAATGCCCAGACTGCTCCGCCGTTTTGCCGAAGTGGACCAATATCTGCTTCTGCGCAGTCTGGGACAGAGTCTCGTACGGCTGCTCTGCTGGTGTGTCCAACTGGCGCTGGTGCTCTATGCCTTGGGAGCCTTCAGCCTTCAGCCATCAGCCATCAGTTTGCTGTTTGTGTATTACCTCCTTGTGACAATCACGCCGAACGTGCCTGTCGCGGAGGCAGGAGTACGCGGCGCATGGGCGATTCTGCTCTTCGGTACGATGAATGCAGCGCTGGCAGGGTTGCTGCTATGGGTGATAAATACCTTGCTACCGTGTCTAATTTGGCCTTTTTTGCGCAAAAAAACAAAATAATTTGCACGGTTGCAAAAAAAGTAGTAACTTTGTGGCGAAATTAACGAAATACAGTAACAAAACAATAATATCATGAACATCAATTTTCAAATTCATTACCGTGCCGAGTACGGCCAGAGTCTGTGCGTGATCGAGACGCAGGAGTCAATCTTGGGATGGACGGAGAAGGAACCGCTGGTGCTGAATTGCCAGGGAATGGATTTCTGGCAGGCGAACGTGCCGATCAGCGATTTCGCCGGAAGTATCCAGTATAAATACGCCATCCGTCTGCAGGACGGCGGCTATATCTACGAAGCCGGCGAACCCCGTACCCTGACGCTCAAGGCGGCTGACAAACGTATCGTGGTACGCGACGCATGGCAGGCCAGCACCTATGAGGACAGTTTCTACACTACCGCCTTTCTGAAAGCGCTTTTTAGTAGAAAGTCGAAAGCAGAAAGTAGAAAGTCGAAAGCTCCGAAAGGTAACATCCGTTTCTCAATCGACCTGCCGCAGATACTCCCCTCGCAAGGAGTGGCTATTATCGGTAACTGCGAGGCATTGGGCAACTGGAGCGCGGACGACAAACTCATCATGAGTGACGCCGAGTTCCCCCTCTGGAAAGCGGAGATAGAAGTCAAAGGGCAGGATATCGTAGAATACAAATACGTCGTTTATAACCTCAAGACCGGCGCTGTGGTAGATACCGAGTGGGGTGAGAACCGCCAGATATGGGGAATCGAGAAAGGTCAGGTGATCTATCAGAACGACCGCGGTTTCCGCCGCACGCAGCCCAGATGGAAAGGATCCGGCGTGGCTGTTCCGGTCTTCTCGCTCCGTAGCGAAGCGGGATTCGGTATCGGTGAATTCCAGGATCTCAAACTGCTGGCGGAATGGGCGGCTGCTACGGGTCAGCAGATGATTCAGACACTGCCGATCAACGATACTACACTCCGTCATAACAACCGCGACAGTTATCCTTACAACGCCGTTTCGGTCTTTGCGCTCCATCCGATATATATCAATATCGAGGCTATGGGACGTCTGACACCGGCAATGAAGAAGAAATACGAGGCGCAGAAAGCGGAGTTTAACGCAAAGTCCTTCTCGGATTACCAGAACGTGTATGACGCGAAGATGGTCTTCTTCAAAGCCCTCTACAAACAGGACAAGGACGCACTCTTCGGCAGCGCGGAATACAAAGCTTTCGAGAAGAAAAACCATGCATGGCTCGAGCAGTATGCCGAGTTTCTGAGCAAACGCGACAAACAGCCGAAAGATTTCTATAAGTTCCTCCAGTTCCATGCCGACAAACAGTTGGCGGACGCGGTGGCATATGCCCATTCATTAGGCGTTGCCATGAAGGGAGATATACCAATTGGTATATCGCCGGACTCCGTAGATGCGGCTTATTATCCCGATCTGTTCAATCTGGACGCTTCTGCCGGAGCTCCGCCTGATGATTTCGATGCACGCGGCCAGAACTGGGGCTTCCCTACCTATAACTGGGATGAGATGGCGAAGGATAACTTCGGCTGGTGGCGCGCACGGTTCCAGAAGATGCAGGATTATTTCGATGCTTACCGCGTAGATCATATCCTCGGCTTCTTCCGTATCTGGCAGATGCGCAAACAGGACGAGTGGGGACTTTGCGGTCATTTCGTACCGGCGCTGCCATATACCTACGACGATCTATGCGCACAGGGTGTTTGCCTCGACTGGGATAGAATGACCAAACCGTATATCCGCTCCAATTTCTTGGGAGACGTGCTGGGATATGATACCGAATGGGCTAAACAGCATGCCCTCCAGACACGCGATAACTATATCTATTGGTTCCGTCCGGAGTTTGATACCCAAGCGAAGGTGCAGGCTTGGTACGACCGCCTGATGAGCGATGAGAAACAACTCAAAGCCAGCGGACTGAGTGCCGCTGCGGCGAAGAATATATGCAACGGACTGATTTATCTCCATTGCGAGGTGCTCTTCGTGGAAGACCAGCGCAGGCCGGGATGGCTGCATCCGCGTATCTCGATCTATCAGAGCCATTCGTTCAACGAACTCTATTCGGACCAGAAAGAGATACTGATGCGCATCTACAACGATTATTTCTATCGTCGTCATACCCAGTTCTGGCGCGACTCGGCGATGCGCAAACTGCCTACGCTCATTGGTGCTACCCATATGCTCTGCTGCGGCGAAGACTTGGGTATGGTGCCGGCTTGCGTGCCGGACGTGATGCATGAGTTGCAGATCCTGTCGCTCGAGATACAGCGTATGCCGAAAGATCCGACGGTTAAGTTCGCGCATCCGGCTGACGCACCGTATCAGAGCGTTTGTACAACCGGTACACACGATATGAACCCGCTCCGCGCTTGGTGGGAGGAAGACCGCGCTGTGACACAGCGGTTCTATAACGAACAGATGGGATGGTGGGGCGAAGCTCCGCAGGAGATGACGCCGGAGATAGCTGAGTTCATCATCAACCAGCATATGTACAGCCCCGCTATGTGGACGATACTCCCTCTACAGGACTGGCTCGCAATCGATGCTGACGTACGGATAAAAGACCAGTTCGCAGACCGTATCAACCTGCCGTCCGATCCGCGCCATTTCTGGAACTACAGGATGCATCTTACCCTGGAGAAACTGAAGGAGTGCGATGCGTTGAACGCAAAGATCAAGAAACTGACAAGCGTCAGGTAAAGTACGAAGGACAAATGTACGATGTACGAAGGTTAAGGGATGAGCGAGAGCTTGTCCCTTACTTTTTGCATGAGCCAGAGAGGAGTGCTGGTCGCTCCGCAGATACCTACTTTGAGGTCGGCTTTGCTGGCAAGACCGCTTTGCTCCAGTGCTTCTTCAAGCTCGTCTGGGGAGGAGATGAAAAGAGTGTTTGGGTTCGCCTCTACGCATTTTTGGAACAGCACTTTGGCGTTGGACGACTTGGCGCCGCCTACAAAAAGAACGATGTCGTTCTCGCGTGAGAAAGCTTGCAGCTCCGCTACACGGTTAGCTACATTGCGGCAGATAGTGTCGTGGTACTCGAAAGACCGCTCCGCTGTAGGACCGGCTTCGTCTGTAAGACCGCTTACGCTGTAAGACCGCTTGCGCTGTAAGATTGCTTCAACGAGGTGGTTGAATCCCTCGACGGATTTGGTGGTCTGGGAGAATAGGTATATCGGCCGCGAGAAATCAAGGCGGTCGAGTTGCGTTTCGTTCTCAATGACGACAGCGGTATTGTTGGTCTGTCCTTGCAGACCGATCACTTCGGCATGACCGGGTTTGCCGTAGATAACTATTTGAGGCGGCTGCGGCTCGTCGTTCTTATGCGTCTCATAGCAGGCGCGGATGCGGTCCTGCAGTTTCTTTACCACAGGACAGGTGGCGTCAATGATCTCTATCCCCCGTTGCTGCGCAATCCAGTACGTGCTGGGCGGTTCGCCGTGCGCACGGAGAAGCACACGCGAATGGGAGGGTAATGTGCGGAGGTCGTCATAGTCGATCGTCTGAAGACCCTTGTTCTCCAGACGCGCTACTTCCTGGCCATTATGCACGATGTCGCCCAGACAATAAAGCGGACCGTTCGCCAGTTCGCTTTCTGCCGCTTCGATAGCGCGCGTCACTCCGAAGCAGAAACCGCTATGTTGATCAATGGAAATCTGCATTATAGTCGAACTAGTCAAACTAGTTTATCTAGTCAATCTAGTTTGTCTAGTGTTTTGTTGAATAAGTCAATAATCAGTTCCATTTGTTCTTCGCGGGTCATGAAACTGTTATCCACTACGACGGCGTCATCCGCCTGACGGAGCGGAGACTCCGCACGGTGCGTGTCGCGGTAGTCGCGGTCATTCACATCGGCTAAAACAGCCTCCATGTCCGGGTGTCCGCCTTTGGAAACCAACTCGTCATAGCGCCTCTGCGCACGTACTTCCGGACTGGCGGTAAGGAAGAGTTTCAGTTCCGCCTTCGGGAAGACCACGGTACCTATGTCACGGCCGTCCATGACGATGCCTTTCGCTTCTCCCATCTTCTGCTGCTGCGCTACAAGGAACGCCCGCACTTCTTTGATGGCGGAGATCCGGCTGGCGGCATTTCCCACTTCCAGCGTACGGATAAACGGCTCCACGTCCTCCCCGTTCAGGGTCACATGTTGAACAACCCCCTCCGGCTCCCCCTCAAGGGGAGTGACAGGAACTCGTTTGAAACCCACCTGTATCTTTTCCAAGGCGGCGATGATGTCTTCGTTGGAGTCCAGATGGTTGCGGAGCGTGTATAAGGCTATCGCGCGATACATAGCACCTGTGTCCACATACGTATAGCCGGCATAGGATGCCAGCGCTTTGGCTATCGTCGATTTGCCGCAGGACGAATAGCCGTCTATGGCTACAATGATCTTATTTGCTATTTCGTCATTTACCATTTTGTCATTTATTTCATTAGCGAATGGATATCGAGTGTCAGTCCTACCTGGTAGGAGAAATTGGATTTTGTTAACTGGCTGATCGCGAAACCCAGCCGGACTTGTTTGATCTTTACTCCGGCGCCGAGCGCAAAACCTGCCAGCGATTTCTGGTCCGTCAGCTGCAATTCCGCGCGCCGGCGGTGGTTGTAACTGAGGGCGATATAGAATTTCCCGCTCTTGGGAACAACCTCAATACACCATATCGTATGGCGGAACATCATGTCGTACCATTTGACGTCATGGGGTATGATGTCGCCGGTCGTCGGACTCTTGTCCAGACTTGTCCATTCGTAGTTGAGATGCCATGTCTGCATGTTATGTATCTGCAGGTGGAACCGCAAAGGAGCATGTTTGACGCGGTAGGTCAGACCCAACTGCAGGTTCAGCGGTAGCATCTCATGTCCGGTGCCGTCTTCGGAGGAGTAGAAACTCTTGATCTGCCATCCGATATTTTGCAGCACCAGCCCCATCTGGAAGGTTGAGTCTCTTGTCTGGAAATGTGCTCCTACGTCTGCGCCGATGGCGAACGAATTATAGCTCTCGTAAATCGAATAAACGGGTTTGAGCGTCACGCCGATCTTCCAGCATGGATGCAACTGACGCGCGTACATCACGTCTATCAGTATGTCCCGCGCACCGAAACTGCCGCCGCTTAAGTTACCGTTCTCGTCCGCATATTTCATCCGCCCGTAGTCCAGATAATGGATACCTACGGCGAAATAATTCGGTTTCTCCGGCGCACCGTCACCGCTGCTCCGCAATCCCTTTGCTTCGCCGAAATTATGTCCGTATAGTGCGGAACCGAACATCGTTCCGGGCAGATAATAGGAGTAGTTGAGCTGCAGCGTCATGTGGCTGTTCGCGTGCAGCAAGGCAGGGTTGCACATGCCCATGGATATATCGCCGTCGCTGACGCTCACGTTGCTTCCGCCTAAGGCATTCAGACGCGACGAAGTAGGCAGACTCATAAAAGAGAACACCGATCTACCTGCGCTCGACACCTGACCAAATGTACAAAGAGACATGGTACAAAGGAGAAGCGTTACTATTTTTCTTCTTATAGCCACATTACCGCATTGTAAAATCGGGTGCAAAGGTACAACTTTTTTTTGAATTGCGCAAATTTATTTGCATATGTCAATTTTTTTTAGTAATTTTGCAGCGCAAAATGCAGAATACACAAAATAACTAAAATAATTCACTAAAAACAAACAATCTTTATGTGGTTAAAAGATTCATCTGTCGGCCGTAAATTCGTAATGGCCCTCAGTGGAGCGGCGCTTGTGCTGTTCCTGCTTTTTCATGGTTGTATGAACCTGGCGCTGGTGTTCAGCGAGGAGGCGTACAACGCGATCTGCCGTTTCCTCGGCGCTAACTGGTACGCCGTCATCGGATCGCTGGGTATTGCTTTCCTGGTGCTGGTACATTTCTGCTACGGTCTGTATCTGACCATCCAGAACCGTGCTGCGCGCGGCAATGACCGTTATGAGGTTCGCGCGAAGAAAGAAGGTGTGACCTGGGAGAGTGAGAATATGCTCGTCCTCGGCTTCACCATCCTCGGTTTCCTCTGCTTGCACCTCTACAACTTCTGGTTCAAGATGCAGTTCGCTGAGCTGACAGGCATTCAGACCGGTTCGTTTGATCCGCAGAACGGTGCCGCTTATGTCAAAGAGTTGTTCACCACTCCTGTCTGGGGTCAAGTGTACTGTGTGCTCTATCTGCTTTGGTTCGTTGTGCTCTGGCTCCACCTCAATCACGGTGTGGGTTCGGCGATGACCTCTATGGGACTCAACAACCTCAAATGGCAGAAACGTGTGGAAGTGATCAGTACGGTAGTGGCTACAATCGTTGTACTGCCGTTCACTATTGTGGTGCTGTATTATCTGGGCATGGGAATAGGCATGCTTTGCTAAAGTGAAAGGTGAAAACTGAAAACTGAAAGGAAAGAATTATGGCAAAGAAAGAAGAAATAATTGATGCAGCTAAGAAGACAGTTAAGAAAGTAGCTGTTAAGGCTGCGAAGAAAGCAGTAGAGGCTGCAGAGGCAGCGGCTACTGCCGCAGCGGAGGCAATCAAGGAGGCGCAGACTCCGGTTATCACTCCGAAGGACGCTAAAATTCCCGAGGGACCGCTGGAGTTGAAGTGGACGAACTACAAGAACCATCAGAAACTGGTGAACCCGGCTAACAAGCGCCGTCTGGACATTATTGTTGTAGGAACGGGTCTTGCCGGTGCTTCGGCTGCCGCGTCTCTCGCAGAGATGGGATTCAACGTACTGAACTTCTGTATTCAGGACAGTCCGCGCCGTGCGCACTCGATTGCAGCGCAGGGCGGTATCAACGCTGCGAAGAACTACCAGAACGACGGTGACTCCGTTTATCGTCTCTATTACGATACCATCAAAGGTGGCGACTACCGCGCACGCGAGGCGAACGTATATCGTCTGGCGGAGGTCAGCAATAACATCATCGACCAGTGTGTGGCACAGGGTGTTCCTTTTGCACGCGAGTACGGAGGTCTGCTGGACAACCGTTCCTTCGGAGGCGCACAGGTAAGCCGTACCTTCTACGCAAAGGGTCAGACCGGTCAGCAGTTGCTGCTCGGCGCATACAGCGCACTGAGCCGCCAGATCGGCAAAGGCAAAGTAAAGATGTACACCCGCTATGAGATGCTCGACATCGTGCTCATCGCGGATGAGAACGGCGAGAAGCGTGCGCGTGGTATCATCGCCCGTAACCTCGTTACCGGCCGCATCGAGCGCTTCTTCGCCCATGCGGTAGTAGTAGGTTCCGGTGGTTACGGTAACACCTTCTTCCTCTCCACCAACGCGATGGCATCCAACGGCTCTGCTGCCATGCAGATGTATCGCCACGGAGCTTATTTCGCTAACCCCTGCTACGCGCAGATCCACCCGACCTGTATTCCGAAGCATGGAGACTTCCAGTCCAAACTGACCCTGATGTCCGAGTCGCTCCGTAACGACGGACGTATCTGGGTACCGAAGAAACTGGAGGATGCCAAACTGCTGCAGGCAGGCAAGATCAAAGGACGCGACATCCCTGAAGAGGATCGCGACTACTACTTGGAGCGCCGCTATCCGGCATTCGGAAACCTCGTTCCGCGTGACGTGGCTTCGCGTGCCGCCAAAGAGCGTTGCGATAAAGGCTACGGCGTGAACAACACCGGCTTGGCTGTGTTCCTCGATTTCAGCGAAGCTATCCAGCGTCTGGGCAAAGACGTAGTGGCTCAGAAATACGGCAACCTGTTCCAGATGTACGAGAAGATTGTGGACGAGAACCCGTACGAGAACCCGATGATGATTTTCCCGGCTATCCACTATACGATGGGCGGTATCTGGGTGGACTACGAGTTGCAGACATCCGTCAAGGGCCTGTTCTGTATCGGCGAGGCGAACTTCTCCGACCACGGAGCAAACCGTCTGGGTGCTTCCGCCCTCATGCAGGGTCTCGCTGACGGCTATTTCGTACTGCCTTATACCATCCAGAACTACCTCGCAGACCAGATCGGCGTACCGCGTATGAGTACCGACCTGCCGGAGTTTGCCGAGGCAGAGAAAGCCGTACAGGACAAGATCGACAAACTGATGGCTATCCAGGGTAAGCGTTCGGTTGACAGCATCCACAAAGAACTGGGTCTCGTGATGTGGGACTTCGTCGGCATGGGACGTACCGCAGAAGGCTTGAAGGAAGGTATCAAGAAGATTGACGCCATCAAGAAAGAGTTCTGGACCAACGTCTATATCCCGGGTGAGGCAAACAGCCTGAACAACGAGTTGGAGAAAGCGCTTCGTCTGGCGGACTTCATTGAGATAGGTCGTCTGATGGCTGTCGATGCCCTCCATCGTGAGGAGTCTTGCGGTGGTCACTTCCGCGAGGAATACCAGACGCCGGAAGGCGAGGCTCTCCGTCAGGACGACAAGTTCTCTTATGTAGGCTGCTGGAAATACATGGGTGAGGACCAAGAGCCGCAACTCATCAAAGAGCCTTTGGATTACGAGTTTACAGAGAGAAAGACCCGTAACTATAAGAATTGATAATTGATAATTGACAATTAATATGGATCAGTATATTGATATTAAAGTACGGGTATGGCGTCAGGCCGGCCCCAAAGCTCAGGGACATTTCGAGACCTACGAGCTGAAACATGTATTCCAAGGCGCATCGTTCCTGGAGATGATTGATATCCTGAACGAGCAGCTTATTGCAGAGCACAAAGACCCCGTGACTTACGATCACGATTGCCGCGAGGGTATCTGCGGTATGTGCTCGATGTACGTCAACGGTCACCCGCACGGACCAGACTCTGCTATCACCACCTGTCAGCTGCATATGCGTAAGTTCAAAGACGGCGAGACCATTACGGTAGAACCGTGGCGCAGCCGTGCGTTCCCTGTAATTAAGGACCTCATGGTGGACCGCGGTGCGTATGACAAGATCATGCAGGCAGGCGGTTTCGTCTCTGTCAACACCGGCGGTGTACCTGACGCTAACGCAATACCTATTCCGAAGCCAGTAGCTGACGAAGCTATGGACGCAGCTTCCTGTATCGGTTGCGGCGCATGCGCTGCGGCTTGCAAGAACGGCTCGGCAATGCTGTTCGTGGCGGCTAAGGTTTCGCAACTTGCTCTCCTGCCGCAAGGCAAGATTGAGGCGGCTGCACGTGCCAAAGCGATGGTAGCTAAGATGGACGAACTCGGTTTCGGTAACTGTACCAACACCGGTGCTTGTGCCGCTGAGTGCCCGAAGAGCGTCAGCCTCGCTAATATAGCAAGACTGAACCGCGAGTTCCTCAAGGCGAAGTTCAAAGACTAACGGAATGTACAAAGGGACAATGTACAATGTACAAAAAAACGGCGACTCGTATGAGCCGCCGTTTTTATTGTTGCATGTTTTGAGGTGAATGGGTTAATTCACTCTTCTTCCCATTGCGTCATAGACGTTCTCGCCGCGGAGGATGAGCAGTTGTCCGTTGCGGAATAGTTTGTGCGCTTTGTTTTCTTCGTTCGCGGAAGGCTCTATATTTTCCGTAGTGCCGTCGTTCGCTTTGATGTTAAAACATACCTGCGAAATCCTTGTGCCGGTGCCGGCGGAGCGTTGGATTGTGAATGACTTGGCGTTAGCCGGAGCTGTCAGTGAGACGGTCTCTTTTGTTGCGCCGGAAATGTTATAAGTCGTGTTGTTGGCATTCCCCCAATGATAGGCGATCGTGTTCTTGTCCTCCGCCCAGTTGGGAATAGTTACATCGAAGGAAACAGAAGTGATTGTGGCGTTATATGCCGAGAAATCGAAGGTGATGTAGTCGCTGTTGGCTCCCATATGCAGAAATCCCTGATCCCATTTGGAACCTTTGCCGGCGTTGAGTGATGCCACTATCGATAGTTGGCTGAAGTCCGCGGGAATACCTTCGTTGGCGACTGATGGTTCTTCACCCAAACTGAGATCCACACAGCAGTTTCCGCTGACAACTGCAGTTCCTCCTTGTTCTCCTCCTTGCTCTCCGCCTTGTTCTCCTCCTTGTTCTCCGCCCGGATTCTCGCTCCCGCTGTCACAGGAAGAAGAAACCTCTCCTGCATTGGTGACAGTCAGCGTAGCTCCTGCTCCGCAGGCGTTTGTGACGTGATTCTTTGCCACCGCGGCGGTCAGTTGGTCGTACGAATAATTCGGCGCGCTCACAGTACCACTGTTACTCGGCAGGTTTCCCGTGCAGTTCACGAAGGTGCAATAGTTGGTAGAACCGCCATAGACGCTCCATATCTTGGCGGCGCTGTTGGCTTTGCCTGCAAAAGTGCAGCCTTCGAAGTAGCATTTCGCGTTCTCCGGACCGACATAGTAGTCTGCTACGGAGGAGTTCCAATAGCAGTTGAGATAATGGATGAGACAGTTGCGGCAGCGGGTCATACGTTGCTTGCAACCTTCGTCCCACCAGCAGAAACCGTATGTGATATTGTATGTTCCGTCTGCGGGTTTGTCGGAAGAGCCGGAGCCGACCAGATTGGAGAAACGGTGGTCGTCCGATCCGCCAGAACCGCCTGCTTTCGGTGATTTGAGGTAACGGAAACGGCACCAGGTGACGCTGATGTTGTCGCTCTTGCCTTTGATGTCGAAGTTACCGTCGCAGCCGTCCTGGAAATCGCAGTGGTCCACCCACACGTTCTTCGCTCCGTCGAGGCACAAGTTGTCCCAACCGTCGCAGTCGTACGCTCCGGGACCTTCGAATGTCAGGTTCCGCAGCAGCAGGTTACTGCCCTTCAGATACAAGATACCGGACTTGTCTTTGTTCTGCTGGTTGGAAATCAGTTTCTTTCCCGGCAGAGCCATGATGGTCAGGTTGTCTTTGTCCGTGCTGATATGGTTCGTGACAGTTATGTTTTGGGTGATCAGGATGACACGGTTGCTTTTGCTCAAAGCACTACTCAGTTCGCTTGCGCTGGTCACGGGAATAGGCGTAGCACTTCCGCCGCCCGTCACAGTGCCTGCATAGCCCCAAGCGGAGGAGGCGCAGTAGTTTATGGCCCATACAGGTAAGAATATCAGCGCACACAATGCAGTAATTGAGAATCTTTTCATATACATGTATAATTTGCGCTGCAAAGATAATATAATTTTTTCGTACCTGCAAATTATCCCACACTTTACCACATTTTCCGTCATTTTTTACACCACTAAAGTGGGAAATGGGTTAGTGGCTATGGGTGAAAGGGGGATTATTTTTGAGTGAGCAGTACTGAATATTTTTCACCGTAGAGGGAGAGATTGACGACCATTGTTTTAGCTTTTAAATCAAAGCTGCCGATGACAATGTCTCCTTCGTTCAGTTGTCCGTCAAAATCACCGGAGGTACGCGTGATGGTGACAAAAAGATCCGTGTTGGAAGTCTTGTAGGTTCCTACCGCTACTCCGTTGACGTAATCCGATACTTGGATGTAGCACTCGTCGGCTGTAAAGGTAATGTCCACACTAGTCAGCATGGCTGTTCCTGTCCATTTGGTGTTTGCCAACGGGCTGGATTCTGAGGGACTGCTGGAGTTACAACTTGCCATAACAAGGCTTGCCAGGCACATTAGTGCCATCATGAGATGTTTACTAAAAATCTTTTTCATTTTTTTTGGATGGGATTTAATTAATATGAAAGGGTGAACTTATGGTTGACGTAAGGGCTGCTGCCAATCATGCCAGTCCAAGTACCACTGGTGGATGAATTAAAATCCAAGACAATATTGCTTCCCCTGAAGGTATCTGTCGTGCGAGATGAAGAGGAAGAACTGGGCAGGTATGTGTAAACGATGTTAAACTCCAACAACGCGCTGTAATCATCTACACGTGTGTAACTAATATAACCCGAGGAGACCTGTAAGTCTTTATTCTCGAGATATCGTGCCATATCGCTTGACGCTATATCCCATGAGGAACCGTTGTAGCGGAATTTCATTAATACGCCGATGTCTAACCACCGTCCTACCATTCCTGTTGCTGTAGGCGCATAACCGGAATAAGATGCATCCCCACCACCAGAAGGCGCATTACGATCCTTGCAGGAGGTGATCAAAACGAGCATGGCTACCATCAGCATCCCTGTTGCCAAAAATTTAGAACTTCTTTTCATAATAGTAATGATTAAATAGGTGAATAAATAGGATGGTTAATCATTTTATTCTCTAATAACAAACTTCTTTTTGACGGTCAGTTTGTTGTCTAATTCTATTACAGCAATATAGGTTCCTATAGGAAGCGGCATGATAAACCAGTTCGTATTGAGTTCTTTGTGCGTGCTGTAAACTCTTGTCCCTAAGGAGGAATAGACATTGATATTTGCTTCATGTTTCCCTGTATTAACCACCAAGACTGCATCCGTGTTGTCTTGGTAAACGAAGATCTCTAAATTCTCCGGATCAATTTCTTCGCTTTGCCCCGGATTTTCAGGGTTTTCAGGCTGACTCGGATTCTCAGGGTCTTCGGGTTGAGTAGGGGGCTCAGGGTCTTCGGGGTCCTCGGGGTCTTTATAGGGATTATTCATGATATCCACGCATATATGATTCGGATTATCATAAACGAAATCAGTGCACCACAAAGGAGACTCACTCCATGGTGAATGGCATATTGTCATCCAACTGACCGAAGCATAAGCAGAAGGAATGTATAGTTCCGCTACACCATCAATGATTTCCACAGTCGTTGAATATCCATTAGATGTCCCAATAAGCAACTCATTACTAGCTATCATGAAAGTAGGGTCGTCAACATACAATGTTATGTGCACGTAGCCTTCCCGATCACCGGCATTATTGTCGCACTTATAAACATGACTCTCCACATGCAAACTCTCAAAGTTCTCGGATCCGGTGTCATATCCGGGGATTATTTCTTCATCTATGAAATATTGTAAGGAAACTGTTAGATAGACTAACGTAGAACATCCCATTTGTGTTTCTACAACGTGCTGAAATATGCCAGGTGTCATAATCTTTTCTCCGAGCCAATTCAGTGTATCTCCCGGCGCAAGCGAGTAATAGAAGTAGGTGGTATCCAAGTCGTTATTAGCCTGTAGATCCAAGATTAGATTCGTAGTACAACTTCCGCTCAATTGCTGTCCATCAATGAGTGTAGAGACATAAATCGTATCCCTCGCCGGGGCAGTATATTGCCGATTGTTGATAGGCCATGTATAGGTGGCTCCTTCGCACATTGCCACACGGGTGATCACATTGCTTTCTGCGCTGTCGGGTACGATTAGACTAAAACTTGCCTCAACGGTTTCGCCTTCCACGGTACCACGCAAACTATATTCACCGACATCGGCGGTAGTCACCCCATGAATAGAAAGGGTGTTTGAGAAACGAACTTGCCCGCTCGGTAATGTCCATTGCGGAGAGGAAATAGCCGTTCCATCGCTCATCTTTGCCTCGAACTGGACATCATTCCCGAGACATGTGTAGTAGGTAGAACCCATACGGATGACATTGGGGTAGAACAACTCTTCTTTCCCGTTGTCTCCTAAAGTTCCTGGTGTGTTATTCGTTTCGTCATAGGGATTTTCGGTATCTGTGATAACCACTTGCCCTTTCGACGGAAGGTCAGCGAAATAGGTAAAAGAGCATCCAGGGTCAGCATAGTCTCTTACGCCGGCTTGGAATGGACCTTCTGTGTTGCCAACATGCAAAACTCCGCCATATATACTAACTCTTGCAGCAATAAAAGAATAGTCCGTTCCTGCTATTGGATGTAAAGGGCTGGCAAGCGGCTCGCCATTTACCTTAAAACCATTGGCATATTCATTTTTTGTTATTAGATGCAACACAAGGGTTCCTAGACTGTTGTAAGAAAACTCATTCATCCCCATTATGTTCAGTGGCGGTATCATAGCGATTCCGCTCTCATAGTTATACCCGCTTTCTTGTGATACCAAGATGGGTTTTGATGAAGAAATATGCATTGCTGCAAGATTATTCGAACTAATGAAATGAACGGTCTGTTTCATTATCAAGTCCGTGCTATTCCAATTGGAGAACTTGTTAAGGGTAACTGTTTGCTGCGAACTACTGCCATTCTTGTATATATTAGTGATTGTAATTTTTGTTCCTTCATAAAGCGGATAAACATTAACTCCATGCCATTGATTATTGTTAGCGTCATCATTCTCCCATCGATCCTCATTGGGCACTTCCCCGTCTCTGCAGTCCGCAATTATAAATTCTGTTCCTGCCATGGAATTAGGATAAAGTTGATCCCCGTAACTGTCGCATCCCCCAAGATGATCAACGGAATCGTCATTCCCTATAACAGAGATAGGTTTATTGGCTTCTATCCGTGTCCCGGCCAGTTGCTCATTCTCATTATGCCCGCAAGCCCGCATGGCATATGTCTCACCTTTATTAAGAGATATGCTAACGGCACTTGAGTAGCATAAATCAGAAAGTAATTTCATTGTTTGAGGCACAATATCCGACTGAGGAGCAGTATTATGCGAATGATAGAGATAATAAGGGTTAGACGGATAAATACGGATTAATGTGTTGTCTTCTGTTGCGACTATCTCAAATGAACTGACAGCATCCTCGTATTTGGTTTCGTGGTAACAATTATGGCTCATGCGCTGCATCGTCAGAATAAAATCCTTACCGAGTCCTTGTTGTCCTTTTAGTGAATAAGTAGCTGCGTTAGCCCCTGGAATTTGGTAATAACATTGTATAGGGATGTCTGATTCTATATGTATTCCTCGTTGGGATACTTTGTTGAAAAGAGGTGCTATGTTGTAGTTTATACAATGAAAATCACTCCCCAAATATACTTTTACCGGTGTCTCGGTCACTTTGTAGTGAAGAGGAGCTATGGTAGGCATGGCAGGAAAAGAAATAGTTACATTCGCCTCACCTTCCGGGCACGCAAATACAAAATAGAGCCCCTCCCAGTTTTCATTATTATGCTCGCTCAAATATCGTGGAACTGCAAACCAGAAATCCGTGTCATGCTGCGCATAACTATTGCTTGATGCAAGTAGCACAAGGCCTAATAGAATATATTGTATCTTTTTCATCTGTTCGTATTAATAAAGGTTGCTATCTTATCTATGGTTATCTCACTTTCCATCCATATATAATAAATGGAAATGGGGCATGAGGAACTTCTTCTTGTTTATTGCCTCCGCTATTTCCGTTGCTGCCATTATTTCCTCCTCCACTACCATTGTCTTGATTTTCGCCTTTATAGGGTTTATAATCAAAGTAATCTTCATTAAAGTCATATGACTTAAATTGGTCTGTTTTGCGGAAGATAGCTTCATAATACCCATCATTACTATTTACTATAACATTACGAGGATTATCAGTCACGTTGTCGGACCATTTTACAAAAACGCATCCTTCGTAAGGTATAGCAATAAGGTTGACTTGTGTGTTTGGAATATACCAACCACCACCGACGGCAATGCCGAGGCTACAATCGTTAGACCGTGCTTCTATAGACCAGCGGTTTTCAGCTGCATACTTCACGGTAGCATTCTCAGCGGTAGGTGCTCTGTTTAAAGTGAGGTTAACTAAAGAACCAGCTCTAAGTACCGGTGATGCAAAGAGACAAGAGATTAGGAGAATCTCTAAAAAATAAGTAAGTTTTCTCATGGTCATTTGAAGGTGAATAAAAGTTGTCTTGGTTGTTTATCAATATGTCCTCCTATTTAACGTCAGTGAGTGACGTATCGTTCTATACGTTCTCTTCTTCTTTTATATATTGCTCTATCTGGGGGCGAAGAGAGGGTAAATCATTATTAATGACATTCCATACTTTGTTCGGAGTAATCAAATAATATCCATGTACTAACACATGTCGCATACCTTCCATCTTATTCCATGGTGTCTCGGGATGTGAATCTCGGAATTCTGTAGTCAGTTTATAAGTGGCTTCACCTATAATTTCCAATTGTTTAACAAAGCCATAGAAAATAATGAAGTCTTTCTCTGCTTGCTCAATAGAATAGCGCTCTTTACCATCAATCAATATATCAATGGCGGCTAAAATATGAATCAAACGTTCCTTGTCCCTAATGCGCTCTCTCATAAATCTTAATCTTATCACGGTCAACACTTAATCTTGCAGAAGGAGCTAAACATTCATCTTCTACTAAATCAACTTGACGATTAACACGTTTGCTTAGATCCATGATCATCCCTCCAATATCCATTAGCGACAAATTATCGCTATCTGTGTATGTTACCAGCAAATCCACATCGCTGTCAGGTCGCTCTTCTCCACGTGAACAAGAACCGAACAAATATGCTCGCTCCACAGGCTGTGTAGCAAGATATGCTTGTATAATAGGTATCAATTTTTTGATTTCGGCACTTGGCATGATAGCAACTATTTATTCTCTGCGGCTGCAAAGGTACAATAATTTTTTTGAATATGCAAATAAAAAAGCGCTTTTTTACCATTTGGCCAGTGCTTTTTCTTCTTTGGCGGTCATTTGGGCTTTGGTTTCTGGCGTCTTGTCGCCTTGACCGGTGAGATGCAGGACGCCGTGAATGAGAATGCGGAGCAGTTCGTTGTCAAAGGACGTACCGACCAATTCCGCATTGGAGCGGACGGTGTCCAGCGAAATGAAGATATCTCCGTTCAGCGTGGAGGGAGTGGAGTAGTCAAAGGTAATGACATCTGTGTAGTAGTCATGTCCCAGAAACCGGCGGTTCACCTCCAGCTCGCGCTCGTCGGAGCAGAAGATATAGTTAATATTGCCTACTGAAAAACCATAATCAGCCGCCACCGACCGTATCCAGCGGCTTACTTTGCGCTCATCCAGCGCAGGCATTTCTATGCTATCTGTATTAAATGTGATCATACTATGTTTAGATTGACCAATAATCTACCGATTACCTGCCAATAATCTACCAGTTACTTATCCCTATTATATCGCACTTATCTCCCACTTATCACGCACTTATCACGCACTTATCACGCACTAATTGCAGTTCTTTCATTCGTTTGGTATTATATACACAGTATATAATACTATTGCGTTGGTGCTTTTTCATCCAAAAAAGACAGGTGCAATCGCAAAAGCTGTTATTACGCCCGCCAAATCTGCCAGCAGGCAGCAAGCCACGGCATGGCGTGTGTCCTTGATGTTCACACTCCCGAAATAGACCGCCAGCACATAGAAAGTGGTGTCCGTTGTGCCTTGGAGAATGCAGCAAAGTCTTCCGACAAGGCTGTCTGCTCCGTGCGTGGTCATCGCTTCAAGCATCAGACCTCTTGCGCCACTGCCGGAGAGCGGTTTCATAAGTGCGGTCGGAACGGCTCCTGCCAGATCCGGATTGATACCGCATGCAGCAAAACACCATGCTATTCCCCGTTCCAGCAGATCCATCGCACCGGATGCGCGGAACATACCTACCGCCACTAAAATGGCGATCAGGAAAGGAATAATTCCAATAGCGGTTTGGAACCCGCCTTTAGCACCGTCGATAAAAGCGTCATAGACGTTGATTTTCTTAGTCATGGCCTGGATGATGAACCAGCAGATAACGCTCAGAAGCAGTATCGCTGCAACGGCAGCTGAAACGACCGAAAGGGTTTGCGGCTCCAGCACCGATGCGCCCCATACAAGCAGTCCTACAAGCGCAGTAAGACCAATGAGCGTACCCAGTACAACCGGATCTTTCAACCGTATCTTTTGCGCGATACAGACAGAAATCAGTCCTACAAGCGTAGCCATATACGTTGCGATAAGAATCGGCAGGAAGACATCCGCAGGGTTGGCTGCTCCGAGTTGCGCACGGTAAGCCATGATGGTTGTAGGAATAAGCGTCAAACCGCTGGCGCCCAGTACCACAAACATGATCATGGCATTGGAAGCCTTTGTTTTGTCGGTATTCAGTTCCTGCAGTTCACCCATTGCTTTGAGGCCCATCGGCGTAGCCGCATTATCCAGACCGAGCATGTTAGCGGCTATATTCATGAGCATGGAGCCGAAAACGGGATGTCCTTTGGGTATCTCAGGGAAAATACGGCTGAAGAACGGATTGATGGCTTTTCCGAGCGTGTTTACCGCTCCGGCTTGTTCGCCGATCTTCATTATTCCCATCCATAACGAAAGCACTCCGGTCAGACCGATTGAGAGTTCAAAACCCGTTTTGGCACTATCAAATGTCGAATTGAGAATAGCAGAAAAAATATCTACGTTCCCGTAGCAGATTGCTTGCACAAGTCCCATCAAGACCGCAAGCAGAATAAGCGAAATCCAAATATAATTCAAAATCATGCGACAAAATTACAAAAAGTTTTGGAAATATGCAAAAAAAATAGTAATTTTGCGCGATAAATGGCGAAAAGTAGTAAAATCCATAGGGTTTTGACGTATCTGAAGCACTATTTGAGTGCGTGGAATACGACCGGTGAAGGCATTCATTCGCCGTACCTGTTCCATCTGGTGCATTTCGTACTCCGTGACAGGAACGCATTCTATTGTTTTACAGAAATAGAGCGTAAAAGAGCTCTGTTGGAGGCATGTCCGGATGTGCTGGATGTCGTGGATTACGGTTCGCGCGGCAGCAAGGATGGTACACGCGTACAACGCCGAGTGTGCGATATAGCCAGAGGACAGTTGGAAAGTCCGCGAGTAGGACAGCTCCTGTTCCGGCTGGTGCATTTTATGAACGAGCAAGAGAAAAGACCGCTGGAAATACTGGAGTTAGGCACTTCGTTAGGTGTCACAACCGCTTATCTGGCAAGCGTGGACAGCAGAAACAAGGTCATGACATTTGAAGGAAGCGAAGCGGTTTTGACCGTGGCACAAGGCATATGGCGTGCGCTGAAACTGGAGAACATAGAATGGAAACAAGGCAATATAGACGATACCTTATTTAAATGCGCGCGCGCGAAGCTGGATGTCGTCTATGTGGATGCGAACCATACCTACGAGGCAACGATGAGATACGTGGACTATTTGTTGCCGCGGTTAACGGAGAGAGGGATGGTAGTCATTGACGATATCCATTATTCGGAGGAAATGGAAAACGCATGGCAGGAGTTGAAACAGGATGAAAGAGTAACAACCAGTATGGACCTGTATCATGTCGGAATACTATTTGTTAGTCCGTGCTACCTCAAGCGTCATTATCGGATCCGATTATGAGTGCTGAATGAGTGCTAAATGAGTGCTAAACGACCCGTAAGTAAATTATATCAGAGATATGGCAATTTATACCAAAACAGGAGACAAAGGCGAGACCTCACTGGCGAACGGTACTCGCGTGTCCAAGACGGATGTACGCGTGGAAGCGTACGGGACCGTTGACGAACTGAATAGCTGGATAGGGCTTTTGACCAGTATGACAGAGTCCTCCTCAGAACCCGCGATGCAGCAAGTGTCCGGTCAGTTGCTATGGATACAGAACAAACTATTCAACATGGGAGCAGAACTAAGTGCCGCTCCCGGGGAATGGATTGCGGATGCTGATATCAAGCAACTGGAGGTTTGGATTGATACGATGCAAAATATGGTGCCGAAGCAAAAAGGCTTCCTGCTACCGACGGGAAGCGAGACCGTATGCAGATGCCATGTATGCCGTACTGTCTGCCGTCGTGCAGAACGCCGTATGATCGATGCGCAAGCCCATGAAACGAGTCTGAGATTTATCAATCGGCTGAGTGACTTCTTTTTTGTTTTAGCGCGGTATATGGCGTTCTTGCAAAACGAAGCGGAAAAGGAATGGAAAAAGGATATTTCTGTGTAAAAATTGACGGATTTGTATCATAATGTGTAAAAAATGCCGAAAATTGTAAATATTTGCATAAAATATTTGCATGTATCGCAGTTTTTTTGTACTTTTGCACGTTTTTTGAAAAAAATGTGCCCGTGTATAGCGGGCGATAAATAAGAAAAAGCGCAATTAGAGGTATGTATTGGACACTAGAATTAGCAGCGAAATTGGATGATGCGCCATGGCCGGCGACGAAGGATGAATTACTGGACTATGCCAACCGTGTCGGAGCTCCGGCAGAAGTTATCGAAAACCTTCAGGAATTAGAGGGAGACGATGAGGAGCAGTACGAAAGCATCCTTGATATTTGGCCGGATTTTCCGACGAATGACGACGATTACATGTACAACGAAGAGGAGTACTGATCGGATTAAAAATTGAAAATTGAAATTGAAAATTGAAACGATATATTGCAATTCTGTTGGGGCTGATGGCCGTTATGACTGCGAGTGCGCAGTTTGACCCGCAGATAGGGCAGTATATGTATTTGCCGACAGCCTATAACCCTGCGGCGGCAGGAGAAGGAGACTTGATGAAAGTGGCAGGAGCCCACCGCATGCAGTATGTGGATATTTCCAATGCCCCGATGAGTACTTGGTTCAGCTTCAGTTCTCCCTTTGTGATAGGCAAGACGAGTCACGGCGCAGGAGTGCGGTTTCTGAATGACCGATACGGCCTTTTTACCACACAGTCGCTATATGCCCAGTATGCATACCGGCAGAAATTAGGGAAAGGATATTTGAGTATAGGAGTGGATCTGGGTTTTGTGAATGTGGGATTCAAAGGAGACTCGGTTAATTTGAGCAAGATGGGGGATGACTACCATGAGGCGAACGATGAAGCGATACCAACGGGAAGCAAGTCGGGCATGAAATTTGACATGGGATTAGGGTTGTACTACAGCACTCCGGTATGGTGGGTCGGCGCAAGTTACAGTCATGTGACCCGTCCTAAGATAGACTGGAGCGACGGAACGAGCGGAGTAGAGCAGAAAGTGACGCTGGTGGGAACGATGTATGTGGCAGGCGGATATCATTTCCGGCTTAAGAATTACCGGGAGTGGGTGTTGACGCCGAGTGCTATGGTGATGAGCGATTTTGTCAGCTGGGACGTGAACCTGACGCTGATGTGCGACTACAAAGACCGCTACCGGTGGGGACTTGGCTACCGGATCGCCGGAAGTGTTAACATATTATTAGGAGTAGATATTATCTCCGGCCTGCAGTTAGGTTACAGTTGCGAACTGCCGACAAACAAACTGCTGTTGGAGAGTTACGGAAGTCATGAGATATATCTGGCGTACGGATTCGACATCCTGAAGCCCAAGAGAACGAATAAATATAAATCAATACGATACTTGTAAGTATGAAAGTAACTAAGATTATGCCATTGATCGCGTTAGTAGCGATGGTAATGGCGGGTTGTAACAAGCCTGCGGGAGAACTCGTCGGCGCGTACAAGTCAACCACTTTTAAGGAGGCGAATCCTTATGGCATGCTGTTCATTAAGAAGGGTTCCTTCATGATGGGAGCAAACACACAGTCCGCTGTTTTTGAACAGCCGGATAATGTTGTGATGGTAACAGTGGATGCGTTCTGGATGGACGAGACCGAGATTACCAACAACGAGTATCATCAGTTTGTGAATTGGGTGCGTGACTCGATTGCGTTGACCAACCTGATTGCCGCAGGAATGACGGATTATGCCATTCAGCCGAAGGATGAAGACTTCGACGAGGAGAATTTCCACATCAACTGGAGCAAGAAAGTGCCTTGGAAGAGCAAAGAGGAAGACGTAGTAGATGCTTTGTCATCGATGTATTACTCGGATGGCCGCATCAATACCAATAACCTGCACTACCGTTATAGTTGGGTAAATATGGACGAAGCGCTGCCGCAACGTAATAAATTCGATGTGGCTACGAGTACTTATCCTCCCGGAGCAACGGCACGTGTAGATACGTTCTGGGTGAACGAGAACAACGAGATCAAGGACTCGACGATTTATCGTCCTCTACGTGAGCCGAAAGACTTGTTGACGGAGAAGATCATCTGTATCTATCCGGATACATTGGTATGGGCTCGTGATTTCCAGTTCTCGTACAATGACCCGCTGCTGCACATGTATTTCAAGCATCCGGGGTATGCAGAGTATCCTGTAGTAGGTGTGACATGGGAGCAGGCTCATGCGTTCTGCAACTGGCGTACGAAATTATTTAACATGCACTCGACACTCGGCGCAAACGACTACCGTCTCCCGACGGAGGCTCAATGGGAGTATGCAGCCCGCGGAGGTCGTAAAATGGCAATGTATCCGTGGGGAAGCAATTATGCCCGTGACGGAAAAGGTTGCTTCTTTGCCAACTTCAAGCCTTACCGTGGCGCATACAACGATGATACCGGTACTACCACTATGAAGGTTGCTCAGTTCCGTCCGAATGATTTCGGACTGTTCGACATGGCAGGAAACGTATCCGAGTGGACCAACTCGGCCTACCAGTCCGCAGCGAACACCCATATCCACGATCTGAATCCTGATTTCAGCTACATGGCCCGTAAGGAGGATCCGGATATTTTGAAACGCAAAGTGGTAAAAGGTGGTAGCTGGAAGGATATCAGTTACTTCATGCAGTGCGGCGTACGTACATATGAGTATCAATACGAGAGCCGTCCGTACATCGGCTTCCGCTGCGTTCGCGCGTATATAGGCGAATAATTATTTAAGGTATATAAAAATTAAAATATTATAATTATGGCTACAGAAAAGCAAGGTTTTGGCGCAAAGTTCATGCATTGGTACGGATCGTACCAGGGAAAGAACGTTGTTAACATCGTTTATTCCGCGGGTGCATCCGTGGTTATTGTAGGTGCATTGTTTAAAATTCTGCACTGGCCGGGTGCAAGTCAAGTGCTGATGATTGGTATGTTTACCGAGGCATTCTTGTTCCTCATCGGAACCCTTGAGCATCCGCATCCTGAGTTCCACTGGGAGAATGTATTTCCACAATTGCTGGAGTACGGAACAAAGCCTGAATTACTGGAAGAGAAATCGAAACAACCGCGTCCTACACTGTTAGGTGCCGGTGTGGCAGAAGGCCAGCAAGCAGCGAACATGAATCTGGGGGTGGCAGCCGCGGGTGAACCGGCAGTTTCCGCAAAAGCTCCGGGCTTGAAGGACGAAGATTATAAGTCGTTGAAGGATGGTATTGCAGATTTGGCAAAGACTGCATCTCAGTTGTCCGAATTGGGCAAAGTAGCCCAGACCAGTGTCAAACTTGGTGAAAAACTCGCTGCTGCTGAAGCTGCAACAGAAGCATATTCGACCAAGATGACCGCCGCCGCAGATACGTATGTATCTAAACTGGCAGCAGCCGGCGTGGCAACGGATTCGTTCACTTCTGCAACCAGCACCTTGGCACAAACATACACCCAGGTAAGCGGTGACATGCAGAATATCGCAGAAGAGACCAAGGCTTACAAAGCCGGTGTTGAGCAGGTAGGCAAGAGCATCGCTACCCTGAATACCGTTTATGAGTTGCAATTGCAAGCAGTTAATGCCCAGACTGAAGCTCAGAAAGAGGCTGCAACAGCTGCTAAAGAGGCTGCAGCGGCACAGACTGCGTTCGCAGCGGGAGCAAAGCAACTTCAGAAGCAAGTGGCAAGTCTCAACGATATCTATGGCAACATGCTCAATGCATTGGCATAAATTAATTTAATTAAGTAGTAATTGAAATACAACCGATAAAACACTTCAGCAATGAGTGGAGCAAAAAACTGTCCGGAAACCCCGAGACAAAAAATGATAGGTATGATGTACTTGGTGCT